>OJDI01000216.1_pt1 | contig 26300 bp, 24 predicted proteins | sample 1592601 | NCBI WGS metagenome assembly OJDI01 (sample SAMN05416845, study PRJEB24817) | seawater metagenome | isolation source: Sea water | place: Canada:Atlantic | collected 2013-07 | reverse complement strand
TCCGGATCCTAGCTATAAGATGGCGGTGAGAGCCATGCCCAGCCAAGTGCCTACGCTGCCCACCTCGCCCTCATTAGAGCAACAGCGCTTGGCATGGGAATTCTTTGATAAATTTGAAAAACCGTTCCTGTGCACCTTCGCTGACAACGACCCAGTAACCCAGGGCATAGAACAGCAATTTTTTGACCGTGTACCGGGCACCAAAGGACTACCCCACGACACCATCAAAAAGGGCGGCCACTTTCTGCAAGAGAACGAACCAGAGCAAGTGTCGAATGCCATCATTAATTTGATCAAAACGACTTAACAGGGAAAATTGAGCGGCGTCGCTTTAGCCGGGGCCAGCCTACTCATACCTTAACCAAGGGCAGAGGCTGGCGCGCCCAGTGCGAAAGCTTTTACCTGTGCCTAAAAGAGGCACGAAAGAAGCACGGAAGAAGGTGAAAAGAGCGCGAAAGAGGCGCTAAAAAGCACAGTTAGAATTCTGCACACTCGATATCCGCTCTTGATATCCGCTCTGTTAATAAAAGGCACGCACTACGAAGCAATCAATGGAGACCGGTGTAGAATCTCCAAACACCCTCATCGCCCCTAATTTCAGAGAGCCCAGAGCCGCAATATGAAAACAACACTTTATGGATCCGCATTATCACTCTACACCGGCAGAGCCAGAAGCTACCTGATCAAAGCGGGCATCGATTACCGTGAGGTCATTCCCAACACACCTTACTTCGCCAAGAACGTACTGCCCAAAGCCGGCGGACGGCAGTCCATACCCACCGTTGAATTGGCTGATGGCACTGTTATCCGAGATGGCGCGGCAATTATTGATCACTTTGAACACGCCTCACAAAACGGCTTTTCTCCAACCTCGCCTAAACAAAGAATCCTCAGCTTACTCTTTGATGTCATTGGCGCTGAAGGATTACTGCGCCCGGCCATGCACTACCGCTGGAACTTTGCTGAGGAAAATCTCAAATACTTAGAATTCCATTTTGAAGCTATGATGCCCCACCGACCTGATCGCAAAGAAAAAGGGGTCGCTGCCGCTAACCGCATGCGTTCAGCTGCAATCGGCTTTGGTGTTGTGCCCTCCACTATGGCGTTGGTAGAAACCCTTTACGTGGAACTGATGGAAAAACTCGACAACCATTTCTCCGAGCACCCTTACCTGTTAGGCGGCAAGCCCTGCATAGGCGACTTTGGCATCATGGCGCCCCTTTACGGACACCTGGGCCGCGACCCCGCGCCCCTGGCACTGATGCAGAAAAAGGCCATACGCTTGTTCCGCTGGGTTGAACGCATGAACAGGCCAGACGCTGACATGGGCGAATTTGCCGCCGCTGAAGAAAGCTATCTCACAGGCGACCAGATCCCCGATACGCTGATAGAAGTGCTCAAACACATCGCTATTGATTTCATGCCAGAAACTAAGGCCGCTGCCCAGTGCATCAATGAATGGCTGAATGGGCAAACAGACCTAGCGCCAAATACCCAAGTGGTGCGCGGCGTGGGCAACTGTGAATTTGAGATTCGCGGCACTCCCATCAGCGCGTTGGCGCAACCCTACCGTTTTTATCTACTTAAACGTGTGCAAGATGAATACGCAGGTCTAGATGCAGTGGCGCAAGCAGAGGTTCAATCGCTGCTGTCTGCCTGCAACATGTCTGAACTTCTGAACCTTAAGATCAATCGCGAGATTGGCAGGCGCGACAACCTTGAGGTATGGGTGTAATGAAAATGCTGCGCAAAGTACCGACAATACTGCTAAGGACCACCCTGATCCTCAGCGCGATTGTTATCGCCCTATTTTGCTTCGTGTTCTTTTCCCCAAGACCACCGCTGAGCATAGACCCAGCTACCCTTATTGGTGACGGCAGTACAATTAACTATTGCCAGCTACCCGTGCTAGACGGCAGCGGCAAAATGGCCAAAGACATTGCCAAAGGCAACACACCGGGTTGTGCCTACGACCACTTCCCACTGCCGATTTTGCGCGAATGCACAGAACCCCTAATAGAGGGCGCAGCGGACATTCGCGGACTGTGGATGGGCATCAGTGGCAAGGTCGGTCATGTAGAGCGCGTGGAACAATGCGGCGCAAGAACCGTCATCACCAGCAGCGGCATCATTCATGACTCTGGCCCCAACGCTACCGGCGGATTCAACTCTAACGACACCGAAGGTAATGTGACATTCAGCATTGGTGACAAGGACTACTGCCCACGGACGTCTGCCAGCAAAGTTTGGAACAATGGCATTTTAGAATTTCGCGCCTTGGGTTGGGGCCCTATTGTGGTAAGACGTTATCTTCAGGGCGAGCAACTGATATGGGAATACGCAGACGGCACCACCACTACCATGCAGCGCCTTTGCCAGTTACCCGAAGACCAGATAACACCCAAGCCCAGAGGCCGCCGCCTTAAATTTCTCTCTGAAGACTAAGACACTATCTCTCGCAGCGAATCCCCCGCGATAATGCCCCGCAGCATCCACACGCAGACAAAAGCCGTTTTTTAGTAATCTTATTAAGCAGTAATTCCTTTAATAACGGCTTTATCTTCTACGTTATATATCTAAGAAAAAGTACCATTCGTCATCCAAACCTAACAATTATATTCGGACCTAATAACCTCTTATCTATAAATCGCTAAACAGAAGATATTACATGCGAGAAGTACTTCCGCTCATTGCCGCTCTACTAGTTTTTATCGGCTGGATCAGTTTAATAGGTAATCCACATGTTGTTGAAACAGTGATTGGTTTAATGATCGCAAGCGGCACCTACTTTTTTGTATGGATAAAGACCAAAAAGCGCGACTGACTAAATACTCCTAACAAGACACTAAACTTACATTGTTATCTAACTGTATTAGTGCGTGGCATTTCGTTTGAGCTTTTTTCTTTGGCCCCAGCCAGACGGCTGGGAGACCAACAAAAAACCTAAATGCCAGTGTCTTCCCCTCAGATCCTTATACCGGGTCCGCAATTTTCAGCAATTGTTTACCTAAATTTTGACCGGTAAACAGTCGCTGTAGGGTGTCAGGGATATTGTCAAAACCTTCTTGCAGATCTACTTGGTATTTTAGCTCTCCAGAGGCTATCCAACCCAGAAGGTCTTCAATGGCTTCTGCGGCGCGTGGGAAATAATCTAAGATAATAAACCCTTCCATACGCGAACGGGTAGTCACCAAATTCATCAAGTTAGAGGGTCCAGGCACAGGTTCCGTTGCGTTGTAACCTGAGATACCGCCACACATAACCACCCTGGCGTTCAAGTTAATGTGATTCAGAGCCGCTTCCAAAATCTCTCCGCCCACGTTGTCAAAGTAGACATCCAGTTTATTTGGGCAGGTTGCGCCAATTCGCGCATTTACGTTTTCGTTTTTGTAATCGATGACCTCATCGAAGCCAGCCTCGTTCTTCAGCCATGCACACTTCTGAGCACCGCCGGCTATACCCACAACTTTGCAGCCCTTAATGCGGGCAATTTGCCCTGCCACCGAGCCTGTTGCACCCGCAGCGCCAGACACCAGTACGGTCTCGCCGGGCTGAGGGTTGCCCAATTCCAGCAGGCCAAAGTAGGCCGTGAGACCGGTAATGCCTAATACCGACAACATCATTTCAGGTGATACACCGGCAGGCAGTTTAGACAAGCCCATAGGCCCTTGGTTTGGTGCGACAACCACAAAGTCCTGCCAGCCACCGGTAGTTTGGACAATATCCCCTACCGCAAAATCAGGGTGACGACTCTCTGTCACCTGACCGACAGAACCGGCACGCATAGGCTCACCAATACCCACTGGCGGCAAGTAGCTTTCTCTGTCTTCCATCCACCCGCGCTGAGTAGGATCAAAGGACAAGAATAGATTTCGGACCAATACCTCTCCCTCAGCAGGCGAAGGAATAGGACTTTCAGTAAATGTGAAGTTGTCTTTTGTGACCAAACCCGAAGGCCGTTTTGCCAAAACCCATTGACGATTGATGTTCATGTAAAAGCGCTCCCTAAAAAATTAAATTGCTGCTGGGGCATGCCTGACGCCACGTGTCCCAAGCAGGCTTGGGGCGACAACCCGCGCATGGCAAGGCATCGAGTTAATCGCTGACAAAGCAGGCAAATATCATCCGGTACCCTATTGGGTTCCAGACTACGACAGGCCTTCAACAGTCAGTTAGGCAGACTACAGGATTTCATTTTTGGGTCTAGGTGCCAATGCAACAGTTTTGGCCTTTCTAACGCGTACAAGCGCATTCAGGCCCTGCCTCTCGCACCTAGCGCCCTATCACTAGCGCCCTATCAGAGCGGCTGGATTTCAGCAGCTTAAGCCATGCCGAGAAACATCATCGACATTGGCCACCGCCAGTATTACATTGCACCACGACTTCGCGTAAAAGCTAAAAAATCACTCTGAAAAGAAAAAACACAGGAACCCTGCCCACATGCTTCAAGCAAAGCGCCCAACAAAGCTTCATAAAAATCTCAAATTTCCAGCCTTTATAAATTTCGCACTGAGCCTGTTTTTGTTCGCAGCCAGCACCGTACAAGCCGCCTATGACCGCGACATGCCCATGCTCCAAACAAGCAATGGCGACATCGAGATTGCGTATTTAAGCGTTGGTGATGAGCAAGCCACGCCCATTCTCATCGTTATGGGGCTCTCTGCATCTCACCGCATTTGGGATCCGGCATTAATAAACGGTCTACTCGATGGCGGTTACCGCGTGATACTATTAGACAACCGCGACACAGGTGAATCGTCAAGAGTAGAGGGCAAAGGCAAACTTTGGCTGTGGTGGCAACTGTTAAAATCACAAATAGGCCTTAGCGTTGACTCACCCTACACGCTAGCCGACATGGCCGGCGACGCAGTAGCGGTACTGGACACTTTGGACATTGAACAGGCCCATGTCATCGGTGCGTCAATGGGCGGCATGATTGCGCAAATCATTGCCTACGATCACTCCGAGCGAACAAAGTCTCTGACCTCCATTATGTCCACTACCGGCGCACCCCACCTGCCACCGCCGGGCAAAGCTCAACGCGATGGCATTGACAAAATGAATAAAAGCTCCGAGGACGAAGCCGCCAGACTTGAGGCACTGGGCTTTTTTGCCAGCGCCCTGCCCAATCAAGTCACCGCTATTTTTAATGCAGGAGACCGCACCGAACGAGTTCAACAAATTAGCGTGCCCACCTTAGTACTCCACGGTGCTAACGACCCATTACTACCGCTCGCTCACGGCGAATTCACCGCAGAAAATATTACCGGTTCTACCTTCAAGGTCTATCAAGATATGGCCCATAACATGCCTGATGAAATAATCCCTATCATGGTCAGCGATATGCTCAGCCACCTGAATGCAGTGGACAACCAATAAGGTTTTACGTTCGCAGTTAGTGGGCGAAAAAACGCAGAGTGATTACATCCCACTGGGCTTGAGCATTAAGTCTGAAGGGCAACACACTGGTGCCTACACCTGCACTCACGTAGACCTGGCGTTGCTCGTCCTGATAAAGCCGACAATGCGCTGACTTTGGCGCATCTGTTGGCACCCAAAGCGGGCCTAAAAATGGCAAGCTGATTTGACCGCAGTGGGTGTGCCCCGCTAAAACCAAGCCTTTAACCCGCGCCTCAAATGCGCCAGCAGGGTCATGGGTAAGACTGAGTTTGCGCCCACCCTCGCAGTGGCTTGGAAATTCTACGTATCGAAACTCTCCCGAATAATAATCACCGAGCCCTCTAACGCATAAATTTAGTGACCTAATTTGCTGCACTGAATTTGCCAACACAGGCACCCCTGCGTCACGCAGCGCCACCAGCCACTTTAGCCCAGCCGTCCAATTTTCATGATTTCCGAGTACAGCAAGCACTGTAATGCCACCGGTCTGAGCCATGAGATTGGCGACAGATAGCCGGTGCCTATCAAGGTCAGCTAGATCTTCAGGATTCTTAACGTAGTCACCACCAAACAAAATGACGTCGGGTTTGCTAGCAACCACTGTAGTCATCAACGCCTTTAAACGGCTTAGAGAATCTGCGCCGCCATCAATATGTAAATCCGTAAATAGGGCCACTTTTAGTGTCGACAGAGGTTCAGCAATCAAAGCACCCTGCTCCGGCAGATTAATGGTGACGCGATGCATTTCTGGCTGGGTATTGGATGACACTTCAATGCAGAGCCATGCGCTGAACAGTGCAAACAACAAAAACAGGCCAACACCAGATTTAGTCAAAACGCCTCCCCAAAAAACATCTGTAGCCTTTTCCTGTTACCGGCCTAAGCATACCCAGACACCAGTTTAGACGGCTTGCCTGTAACTTTGCCACTTGCCATGTCGTCCCCGGCGTGTGAAGCGATTGAAGAGCCAAAATCTTCCGCTACAAATTTTGACTCTGCGGCGTTAGCATCAGTGAACGTCAGATTGGGGAGACAAGTTTTGGAAGTTAGAACATTAATGCGGCGCGCCGCCCAACACTACAGCAACCGTGAAGCCATTGTGCACAATGACACTCGCCTGACTTTTGCCCAAGCTTGGGAGCGTGGGGTTAGGTTGGCTAACGGCTTGCGCGCAATGGGCTTGCAACCTGGTGACCGTGTCGGCGTACTAGAAGACAACTCAGTGGAGGCCGCCGATCTATTTCAAGCCGCAGCCATTGCAAATTTGGTACGAGTGCCCCTTTATCCGCGCAATGGCCGCCCTGCCCATACCCACATGCTGGGCCACACTAACTGCCGCGCCCTACTGGTGAGCGAACAACATGCCCATGAAGTGACCGATTTAGAGAGCGAACTGCCTGACCTTGAGCATATTTTTATTCGCGGCAAAGGCTATGAAGCGTGGCTGGCAACACAGTCAACCCAAGACCCCAATGTACCCATTAACCCTGAAGACTATTTCATTATTCGGCATACCGGCGGCACCACGGGCTTGTCCAAAGGCGTGGCTTACACGCACAAAGCATGGTTGGCGGCAGGTCGCGACTGGTTTTATACCTTCCCGCCAGTAGAGCCCGGTGACAAATGTTTACACCTTGGACCTATTTCACACGGTTCTGGCTACCAGTACTTACCCATGTGGTTGGCGGGTGGCTGCAATGTCATGGTCAATCATTTTGACACCACTGAGACCTTAGACCTCATTGAGCGCGAGCAAATCAATTTTGGTTTCATGGTCCCGACCATGGTTAATGCGGTGGTCCACGACAACAAGTCACGTGGCCGCGACTTCTCTTCAATCAAGTGTTTGCTGATTACCGCAGCGCCCATTCAAGACGCCACCTCGCTGGCTGCCCGCGAAGTATTTGGTGACGTGCTTTACCAAGGTTATGGACAAACCGAAGTGCTGCCCATATCTATGATGAATTCCGCGCAATGGTTTGGCGAGCTAGACGGCTCTAATCCTCTGCGTGCCTGCGGTCTTGCACTGCCTTTTTCCGAGGTAGAGATCTGGGACGAAGAGAATAATGTTTTGCCTGCCAATGAGGTGGGTGAAATTGTCGCGCGCTCGGACGGCATGATGACGGAGTTCTGGAATAACCCAGAAGCCACAGCCCAGCGCCTAGTGAACGGTTGGATAAAGACCGGAGACCTGGGCAAGATTGATGGCAACGGCTACCTTTACGTGGTCGACCGCGCTGACGACATGATCATTTCTGGCGGCTTTAACATTTGGCCTGCGGAGATTGAGAACGTATTAGCCGGACACCCCAACATTCTGGAAGTCGCGGTGTTTGGCATCCCTCACGAGCGGTGGGGAGAGACACCCCATGCACACTGTGTCGTTGCGCAAGGCACAAGTGTCAACGAGGAAGAGCTGATGCAAATGGTTATAGACGACCTGGGCTCCTACAAGAAACCAGGCGGCATCACCCTTACCACTGAACCGTTGCCAAAAAGCCCAGTGGGCAAGATCAAGCGCAAAGATTTACGCGAACCCTATTGGGCGGGTGTAGACCGAAGGGTCTCGGGCAGTTAACTGGCCGGATTGAAGGCGCACCAAACCAACACTGACCTAGCGCAAATAAGTGCTCAGTACGCGTCAAACAGAACTATTAAATAGCGCTATCAAACAGCGCTAGTCAAACAGTGGGTCAAAAAACACCTTTAGCTCGTACAAAATACCAATAACTGCCACCGAAAAATCACTGGGCCGGTCCTCTAAGTACTGCTCAAAACTCTGCAAGTACAGCGGATTGCCCGGCACCACCACATGAGTTTTAGCGTAGTTAAAGCCTGGCTCATGGGCATTGCCCATAGAAATGTCCTCAGACTGCGCGTGATCTAACGCGACTAATTGAAACCGTTCTAGCGTGGCATGCCGATTTTTGGCATCGTCATAGGCCAATTGCAGCTGGGATTTCACCGCTTCGTCGCCATTGCGATAAAGATTTGCGATGGCCCAAGCAAAGTGCCAAACAGCATGATTCCAATCAATGAGCGTTACCGTTTCGGCTGTATACAAACTGTCAATGTACGCCACATACAAAGCGGCTATGGCGCCGGCAACTTCAGGCGTAACCGCCTGATCGCGCAGCGCCCAAATAGTTAGCGGAGCAGTGGCTAAGTTGCGCTGCAACTCTGCCTCAGCAACTTTTAAGGTCTGAGCAAAATCAATGCCCTCTACGCTCACCGCATTTTGGTCGTTGATATACAAATAAGGTAAGACGTTCTCCGTACACCGAGGGTTGGCGCGGCCCGGAGACGCAACATTGTCGTCACCGTAAAGATAGTCCTCGGACAAAATCGGCAAACCGGTATAACACCAGCTGATGTCTTTATCAGTTGCGCTTGCATCCAGTACTCCGGGTGCCAGTTGCCACCCCCGCGATTGCGTTGCTGCGCCAGGGCGGTAACTTGCATAGCTCACCGTATCAATCACCACCTCATTGCAGCTCAAACTCACCGCATCCGGGCCGCCTGTCAGCTCAAACTCGGTAGCGCGGTATTGATAAGCGACCTCTCCTGCGACCAAGGTGAGTAATGCCAAATTACTACGATCACTGGCGAACACACTGTAATTACCTGCTGAGATGAGCAAAGGTGCTTGCAAAACAAATTGCTCTTCATTGCCACTGGATAACGTGCAACCGTTCAGGTCGACATCATGATCGGTGCTGTTAAATAGCTCAAACCAACTGCCATCGTTGCCCTCAATCTTTGCCATCAACTCGGTAATGCGCACATCACCGACTTGCACAGACTGGGCACCCACAATGGCGCTGGCATTCGCGCTCAAATTGACCCCGGCACTTAGGAGAAAGATTAGTGTGCTCAATAGGGGCAATATGGGCCTCAACGGAGATGAGCGGAGTAATTTCATTTAGTTTTTACCTGAGGGAGAGCGCCGTAAGTGTAGCAAACGTTGCGTACAACTGCTCTGAGCGCTTTCAATCGCTGATGGTTTCGCTGTAACGTTAAGTCGACAAAGATGACGCCTAGCCCTTGGGGTAGTGATACGAGCGGCAGCAAAAAGACCATCAGAATACGCTTCAGATGAAACCCAAATACGCAAAAGAGACACCTTAATGAGCGATACCAGCGACTTCAAAAAAGGCATGATCGAGACCAATGGCATAGAACTACACTATGTTGAATATGGCGAGGGCCCGTTGGTGATTTTTTGTCACGGCTGGCCAGAATCTTGGTACTCGTGGCGTCACCAAATCCGCGCGGTAGGCAACCAAGGTTACCGAGCCGTTGCCCTGCATATGCGCGGTTACGGCGACAGCACTAAACCCGCCAACATCGACGCTTACAGCATTAGCCACCTAATTGGCGACGTGGTCGGCAGTGTTGCTGGATTGGGCGAGTCTGAAGCGGTCGTGATTGGCCATGACTGGGGCGGCCCAGTGGCTTGGTACAGCGCCTTAATGCGGCCAGATCTATTTCGCGCGGTGGCGGTACTCTCGGTGCCCTTTATACCACCTTTTGCCCTACCCGCAGAGGTCTCAATGAACGACCTAATGCGAGCAAACGCTGGCGATCAGGAATACTACCGATTATTTTTCCAAGAACCGGGGGTCGCTGAAGCAGATTTCGAAAAGGATGTTAGGCGCAGTATGCTTGGGGTTTTATATTCCATCAGCGGCGACGTGATCAAAGACGGCTACCACAGCAGTGGTTGGGACGGTCACTTTCCGCAAGGTCAAACAATGACCGAGCAATTTATTATCCCAGAAGCACTGCCAGAATGGTTGAGCGAAGAAGATCTGAATTTCTACGTGCAAGAACATTCCGCGTCAGGTTTTACCGGCGGCTTCAATTGGTACAGGAACATAAAGCGCCTGCCGGGCATTGTGGCGCCCTTCATTGACAAAACAATTGATCAACCCTCACTGTATATGTATGGGGAACATGACCTAATTGCCGGCAACACAGCGGACGCAATAGCGTCTATGCGAACCGGGCAAACTGGCCTGACAGACTTACGCGGATGTGTTGAATTTCCCGGCGCGGGACATTGGTTACAACAAGAGCGCGCCGAGGGTGTTAATGCCGAGTTAGTTAAGTTTTTGCAGGGCTTATAGCCACTGACTCTGCAAGCAACTAAGCCTATCACCAGCAGGCAGCTCAACGACTTGAGCCGTTGGGCGATGGGGCGGCGCAGCATTTTTTTCGCTAGCCACCAGCCAGTTTGACCGTATGGCCCATTTCTTCGAGCAGCACTTTGACTCGGTCGCGGTCGGCGGTTTGCAGTTCAATGACGCCGGCCTTGATGGAGCCGCCCACACCAAAGGCATTTTTTAACTTCTTTGCCAATTGACTGAGTTCCGCTTCAGCAAGGATTAGCCCTTTCACTAGAGTCACACCCTTACCCTTACGTCCTTTGGTTTCGCGGTGCAGGCGCACAATGCCGTCGCCCTGGTTCGTTATTGTGGCGTGCTGACTTTTACACACACAGGCGGCTTGGGGGCGCAGACAACCGGGGCAGATACGCTCATCAGTGCTGAACACTAGATTAGACTTACCGGATTTGTCTTTTTTAATTCGCATGGTTCATTCGCATAGTTGTTTGCATAGTTGTTTGCATAGTTGTTTGCATAGCCATTTGCATAGTTAACTCGTATAGACCACAAGTATAACGAGGTTAGAAAATTGTACTGGAACGACCAGAAAGTCGCGCAAAAAAAGGAACAAGACGAACTTGCCCTACTTACGCTGGGCATTAGCCAAGTCCCATCCAGCGAACAGTTTATGCACCTGTGTTAGGTGTCTGAAAACTGTAGGGTTGTTGTTTGTTCGGGGGTAATTGCGTTCAGATTGAATGAATAAATGAACAATATGCTCGCCCACTTAGATTGCTAGCGATTGTCTTGTTAGGAAAGCCATGCCGCCTAAACACGCAGCAAAAAGTAGCGCCGCGACTCCATGCCGCGGCACTTCGCAACCTATATTTTGGCCTTACCTGCCAGCGGCTGCGTCTACCTGTTGCGCCTCTTCTCGATCAATGTTGGCTCGCGAGATAATATACTGACGAATATTTTCAGTGTCTTGAACTGACACGACATCTGCAAAACTCGCCATACCCCCTGCTGCAAGTACGCCACCACGGACAATCTCTGCAAAGATTTGGTGCTTACCATCACCCATCATACGAAGGTCCGGTAGGATACCCGCAGACCGAGCATTAGCGCCGTGACAACCGCCACACACTAGGTTGTACTGCTGTTCACCGCGCAACAACTGCTCCGCTGATGCCATCATGACCGGCTGCTCGGGTATCGAACGGTCAAGAATTCGAGGTTCCTCAAGTGCTAGGTTACCGCCCAACTTAAAGACCAACAATTTACCAAAGTTTCCGTATTTAACCGCAGCGGTCTCAGTGGTTACCAGTCCAACAAAGTTCTCCACTGCGCCGGTACCCGCCAGAATAGCAACATACTGCACGCCATCTACTTGGTAAGTAATGGGCGGAGCAAGCATGGATATGTAGGTATTAAAGCTCCACATTTTTTCGCCTGTGTCGGCGTCAAATGCGCTTAAATAACCAAGACCATCACCTTGGAATACCAGCCCGCCAGCGGATGCCAGCACACCACCGTTCCAATAATGCACGTGATCTACCGACCAAAGCTCTTCGCCTGTTAATGGATTAAATGCTTTCAGATAACCCTTTGCCTCGGGTGCTTCAGCGGCCATTTCCTCAGCCAAAATAGAGCTATTCTCAACATCTATGCCTAGGTTAGTGGTGCCCGGATTGCGCTTAAAGTAGCCGGTTTCTTTAAACTCTGCATTCAGCGAATAAATAAAAGGGAAATCTTGGGCAGGCATATAGACAATGCCTTTGGCTTCATCAAACGCCATGGCTTGCCAGTCGTGACCACCCAACGGTCCGGGTAACACCCACTTGGCTTCTTCAGAGAAATCTGTTTCCGGATTTTCTACTGGGCGACCTGTTGCCATATCGACATGGGTTGCCCAAGTCGTTTTCACATAAGGGTGTGCGCGGAGCAATTCGCCATCTTCGCGATCAAGCACATAAAAAAAGCCATTCTTTGGCGCCTGCATAATCACTTTGCGCTGCTTACCGTCTACTTCCATTTCGGCCAAAGTCATGTCTTGTACCGCAGTGTAGTCCCAGTTATCGCCCGGCGTTGTTTGGTAATACCAGTTCATGGAGCCCGTATCGGCGTCCACTGCAACAATGCTAGAAAGGAATAAATTGTCGCCACCACCCGGAGAACGAATCACTCTGGTCCAAGGCGCGCCATTACCCACACCCAAATAGACTTGGTCAAACTCTGGGTCATATACGATTGAGTTCCAGACGGTGCCGCCGCCGCCCACTTCCCACCAACTGCCCCCTTTCCAAGTGGTCGCAGCCAGTTCTAATTCTGGGTGTTCAAAGGGTAGAGAAGGATCACCTGGCACCGTAAAGAATCGCCAAATCTGCTCTCCTGTTGCTGAGTCATAAGCAGTCACGTAACCGCGCACACCAAATTCTGCGCCGCCATTACCAATAAAAACCTTTCCTTTTGCCGTTCTTGGCGCACCGGTGATGGTGTAGTACCGATCTCTATCGATCACCGTATCTACTTCCCAAACCTTTGCACCACTGCCTGCATCCACTGCAACCAGGCGGCCGTCTAATGTGGCCACATACACATTGCCCTCATAAACCGAAACACCGCGATTAATGGGTCCACAGCAAGCTTTACGCACAAAGTCTCTTGGCACTTGAGGATCATATCGCCACAACTCCTCGCCAGTTGACGCGTTCACCGCGTGGACTATGGAATAAGCTGAAGTGAAGAATAAGGTGTTGTCGACCATGATAGGGGTCGCTTCCAGCGCTTTATTTGTACCCACATCAAGCTCAAAGGCTAAGCCTAAGTTCTTTACTGTATTGCGGTTAATTTGCGTTAGCGGCGAGAATCGCTGCTCTTTGTAGTCCAAACCATGCGCTAACCAGCTGCCCGGTTCACTCGCAGCGTTATTAATGCGTTGATCATTGATTTTGCCTTGAGGCGTTACCTCGCTGGCGGCGGGTGTAGTACTTTTAGTTTGCTTCTCTTTGTTCTCTGCTGGTGAACACCCCATTATCAGCGCAACTACAAACAGCGAAAAACCAATTTGTCGAATCTGTGAATTTATTATCATTGTTATCTCCCTTTCCAGCCTAAGACTATGGAAAAAAGAGCATACCCGCCAGCATCTTTTTGGACGGTCAAAACCAGCAAATTCCCTAGTAAACTGAACTAAAGTTTGAGCTCAGAGCACGCTCACCTGACCGCAATTACCGCCACTCATACCCAGGCGCACAGCACCACATCGAGGAAGTTTTTAGCCGCCTTGGTATGAGCAAACGCTCCAAAGCCGCCTCGAGTAGTTAACAAATAAGTGACTTTTGCCTAGGCGTTGATAGCACAGACACGCTGACCTAGATCACGTACCATCTAAATCGCAGAGAAAAAGGAGAATCTAATGGCAAAAGCCTTTATGGCCTACCCAGAGCTTCGAAGCCCATTTGAAGCCACACAAATTCATCCTGAAGGCAGCGCAACCGTGCTGTATCAGGGCAAAACCATCACACTTTCCGAAACCGGCAGTGGCGACGAACTTTTGATTAACCCCAAAGATCTTGGGCAAATCAACGGTTTTGAAATTAAGCCGGAAGGAGCGTGTTTCAGAGAACTGTGCATCCCCTTGAATGACCAATTATTAGTTGAGCAAGATGGTAAGCAATGGTTCAATCTAACTGCCTTTGCAAACCTGTTAGACCAACCCTACGTTGCAGATCATGAGGCAGGCGTTTGGAGCTTTGCGGAAATTCCAGCAAAACGTGCAAATATGATGGTGGACGCCATGGCGCCGGACATTGAGCTCACTGACCGTACAGGTGAGGTGGTCAGACTGGCTGACCTAAAAGGCAAAAAGGCCCTCATTGTTACTTGGTCTTCGTGGTGAGGATGCTTTCTTGACGTGCCCGTGTGGCAGCGTATTTACGAAGAAATCAACGATCCCGACTTTGTCATTATTTGTGCAGCCCAAGACACCGGCGGTGAGGCGGCAGCAGGACCCATTTTTGATGCGGCCAATCCAACCTACATACAGGTAGTCGATGAAGACCACTTGGTCAGCAGCGCCTTCAACTTTGTCAACGTGCCCTCAGCGGCATGGATTGATGAAGAGGGCCGCATAGTGCGCATCGACGAAGGCACTTATTCAAAGGTGCACGAACTGGGCGTGGGTGATCAATCTATTTCCTTTGGTACCAATGTATATGAACCTGCCCTCAAAGACTGGGTGGCAAATGGCGCGCAGAGCAAGCATGTGCAATCTGCGGCAACAGTGGCTGGCAACATTCGCCAGCATACTGCGGACCAACAGAAAGCTGATGCAGCATTTTGCTTAGGTAACTTATTCCGCAAGCACGGACAGGACAATAAGGCCGATGAGTACTGGAATATGGCCAGCGCTTTGAATCCAGACAGCGTGAACTTTATTCGTCAGAATTTAACGTTGTCGGAAGAGGGTTCCGCAGGTGAGCGATTCAGAGCAATGCGGGATAACTTTGAGGCTACGGGAACCGATTACTATCGACCCATTGATATAGAGCACTAGCGCTTGTATCAGCACTAGCGCTGGTATGGCGCTGGCGTTTGCATGAGCGCTTGCGCTCGTAAGGGCGCTGGCGCTAAAGAGTAAGAATAACGGCAGGTGTTCCCGCCGTTGTTCTTTCTCTTTTGAGTATTGCTGATCTTTTCTCAGCCAGCTTCTGGCCACCTCTAACGACCTCTAACGACCTCTAACGACCTCGAACTCGGCGTCTAAAACTCAATCACCATACGACCCCGCGTGCCCCCCTGCTCTAATCGCGTGTGGGCAACACTGGCGTTTTCTGGGGTCACCGAATCCGCAACACGTAAGGTCAACACACCAGACTCTACCTGCTGTCTGAGCACATCTAGCTTTTCGTATTCACCGTCGTAGCCGGTCACCCAAGTCGCAGTAAACTTAATGTCTCTTTGCTCTTCACCCTTGAAGCCGCGAATGGCGGTGAAGCTTCCGCCGTCTTTCACCGCATCAATGGCAAGCTCATTGAGTAATGCACCATCAGCAAGGCCATCTACGCCTTGCGGAAAGTGCTCGCGAATGTTCTCTGCATAACCGTCGCCGCGGCTAATAAGAATATCTGCGCCAAGGGATTTGAGAAGCGCTTTGTCTGCATCAGCGCAATCTGCGATGACCTGTAATCCGTCCGCTTTAGCCAACTGTATAACGTAGCCGCCGTAAGCACCGGGACCGCCGGTAACAGCAAGCACCTGACCCGGCTTAAGATCCAGCAGGTCCAATGACATTCTTGCGGTGAGCGCATTCATCGGCAGCGTGCACGCTTCCACATGAGTTGTGCCCGCAGGCGCTGGCACAACAGCCATTTGATCTAACACAATTTGCTCGCGATACGCACCGTGAGTAGCATTAGGCACCACCATAGCCATCACGCGATCACCCACCTTGACCCCAGTGGTTACGCCCTCGCCCACTTGATCGACAATACCCGCAGCGTCCATACCGGGCACATAGGGGGGCGGATCTTTCTTCTGCAAAGCTGCGCGCATACCATTCCTGCCCACAACATCCGTGGGATTCACTGCAGCAGCGTGGTTGCGAATGCGCACCTGCCCCGGACCCGCTTGTACTTCCGGTACATCTACTACCTGCAAAACCTCAGGGCCACCATGCACCATTAATCCCACTGCTCGCATCATTTTCTCCGAATGCTAAATATTCAAATCATAATGCAGCGTTTATATGAGGCGGACAAGACTAGACAAACCTGTATTACCTTGCTGTCTGGCGGCGGTTTGCGCTATCCCAGCGCCCATCACTGAACGCGCATTGCAGCTGTAAAATAACTCAAGCCTGCGCACGTTTTGGCATACAAACCATTGATTGGTGGTTATTCTTATCCCCACCCACCCTACGCATGAAAAAGTAGGGTAAACCCAGCAATGAAAACATTTATCAAAAAGCTACAAGCGCTGCAGAGCTTTTCGCTGCACGCTTTGATCAACAATAAGGTGGCCCTATGAGCGATTCAGAATCAGTCAACGAAGACGGCGCAGCGGCCTCGGCCAAACCACCACGCAAAGGCAATGGTCTGGCACGCATTGTAATGCTGCTGATCACCGCCCTATGTTTTGCCTACTTGTATTACCGCCTCAACGGCGCAGCAATACGCGAAGGCCTTACCCTCGTCGAGTATATGGCCCAAGTGTTTGCTACAGTGAATTGGATTCCTTGGTTATTGGTGATGGTTACCTACTCGCTGTTTTACTTCACCATAGACACGCTAGTGGTCACTAAAGCGCTAAATTGGTTTGTCAAAGAGATCAAATACAAAGACATTCTGCCAATCCGCGCCAGCTCTTACATCATTTCAATTTTTAACGAACAAATAGGTAAAGGTGCCATGGCCCTTTACCTGAACAAGCGCGACCAAGTGCCCGGGTGGGAAGTGGCCTCCGTGATGTTTTTCATTATGTTCTGTGAGGTTTTTTACCTGCTGGTCTGGGCCACAATTGGCTACTTTGTAGGGGGCAGTGCGCTGCCCGAAGTATTTGGTCTAATACCCTATATTGCCGCCGGCGCTGCAGTGTTTCTGATTGTGTGGATCGCCTACTTCCGTGGCATTTTGTTACCCAACAATAAACTGAGAGAGCGCGAAGTTTTTCACGCCTTTCGCCAAGCCAAGCCATGGCACTATGGGGCGTTCTTTATGCTGCGCTCACCGGCGCTCATTGCGGCCATTGTTGTGTACACTGTGGCCTTGAATCTATTCGGCGTAGAGGCTTCATTCGCCACCCTATTCCCAATTCTACCGGTCATCTTTTTTGCTGCCGCTGTACCAACGCCCATGCGCGCCGCAGCCATTACATTTTGGGTAGTACTCTTTCCAGACAATGAGGGTCAAATGGCGGCCTTTGGTTTTGTACAGCACAATTTCTTTATATTGTTTAACGCGGCCATAGGCCTGTTGTTTTTACCGCGCGCCAATCGAGAATTATTTGGTGACCGGAGGGCAACAACAAAAACTTAACAACGCCCCCCACCCCGTTGAGCGTGTTAAGGGCGCTTCCTCCCTGCTGGTTGAGGCCAGCAGGGCAGTTCATTTATTGCAGCTTTAGTTTTGCTTTTAGTTCTAGATGTAGATCTGCTTTTCAGTCTAATGCGGCCTTAACTAAGCGCCAGCTTTGCGTCTTTTCCAAAGCAACGCCCGCACAATGCGTCCATGGGTCAGTGCGTCCAGCGGATACAAGGCGATGAGTGCAATAGAGCCAAGTGAGCACACGGCGGGAATCAAAAAAGCAGCCATGCGAATACCTTGCAGCGCCACCTCAGTCTGCGTTTCATTGGCACTGTAACCGATGAAGCTAAGCAGCAAGCCAATCATGCCAACACCCAAACCAGAGCCTGCTTTACTGATAAATTGGCACAGGCCAAACAGTATGCCATCGTCACGCACGCCGCTGCGCCACTCACCAAACTCCACAGTGTCTGGCAACATGGACCAAAACATCACTGCAACAGAGCCGCCACAAACACCACTGAATATTGCCAGCGCAGACAGCGTGGCCACGTCGGTCACTTCCAACGCCAAAATTATGCAGTTACCCATAACGGCGCCACCGCCACCCATAATCCAAACAGCGCGTTTGGAGTATTTGCGGGCGACCAATGTCCACACAGGAATACCTGCGCAAGCCCCCAAAATACCCAACGGCATGATAGTGGAAACGGCATCAGGGTGTCCGGCGTAATAACTGATGTAATACACCAGCGCCTTACCGCCCATAGTTGAGCCAATGATGCCCACAAAGGAGGCCGCGCACAGTAACCAAAAGGCCGTGTTAGATTTTACAAATGCTAGGGTCTGGGCCGTGGTCAGTCGCTCCTGGGTTGCAGCAACGGTTTTTTCAGACGTGGTGAAAAAAACCAAAGACATTACCAATGTTGCGATCAGCGCATAAAGCAGCCCCGCCATTACGAATCCTTCGCGCAAGTTACCGTCGCCAAAGTACTTGGCAAGTTCCAGCAGAGTGGCAGCGGTAACAACGCCGCCAGCCATGGCACTCATTATTCTCACCGCCGCCATAGTGCCACGCTCTTGACTGTCGTGGGTGATCGCCGCCGCAAGAGAGGAGTAAGGTACCGAGGCCACCGTGTACATGGTGCGGAAGAGTAAGTGCGAAATCAGGCTCGCCACCACCACTTGATCCGGAAACCAAACCGGCGCGGCAAACATGCCAACAAAACTCAGCCCCACAAAGGGCGCACCAAACAAAATATACGGACGGAATTTTCCAAGCCGACTGCGCGTGCGGGTAGCGATCCAACCCATTAATGGGTCAGAGATACCGTCCCAGATCACCGGGATCATAAAAATGAGACCGGCTAGCGCGGGGTCTAAGCCCAGCACGTCGGTATAATAGTAGAGAAGGTAAAGGTTAAGGCCGGTGGCGTACAAGTTGAAACCGAAGTCACCAAAACCATAACCTGCAACAGTTCGCCCACTGACCTGCTTGCGCGGCTCTGCCACTCTTGGGATAGACTCAGGTGTCAGCATGCTCACAGAGAATTTCCGTTAATCACGGCGAAATTTATTTTCTTCACAAGCAGCGAGCACTCCAATCTGTTGAAAAAATCAAACCTTTCACAAATGCTCGCCTCTCAACAAACATACCAACAGGCATACACCAACGGCCTCGGACAATCAGGCGCGCTTAAGGCGATGGGTAACATCAAAACTGGGGGCTATGACAAACGCCTATTTAGACTCGATCTCGCAGCCCTAAGAGCAATAGCCGCCCAACAGGGTTGTTTAACGCCCGCGAACACAGCAACCTAAAGCTACCCTAAGTAGGTGTTTGTGCAATAGCAATTTGATGGAACGGACGCTTTGAAGCGCTTTAGACCTACGCTTGTATTTTAGTTTTCTTACGAAATAGTCGGGACGCATGACTCTCTAGGTCACTGGTCTTAATCATCCATTTTTAGCTGGACGCCTAGTCATACCGGCTAGCGGTCGTTAGTCGACTCTGAGTGTCGCCCGTGTAAGACACCATATTGCCGGAATCTACCAGTCCCAGTTCGAGACCGACGGTAAAAAAACTGGTCACTGAAAATACAGAAATATCTTTGGATGTATGCGCAATTGTAATGCCTTCGCAGAGCCTTGAGCAGGCGGCTTTAGTCACTTCCTGCAGTAACGCAAAATCACGGAAATAGTCATTGAGCGGTGGATTGCCCTGGGCCGTTCGATGATCGTTCTTGAGCTTTAACTGCGCGTCAACCGCCGCTTCAATTCTGCTCGTAGAGCCCGGTAGATTGTTATTCAGTTGATCCATCACCTCGGAGTACTTAAGCGCAAAAATCATCTCGTGGCGATCTGCATTGGGCCAGTGGTAGTCAGCAATGTGTTCATCGAGATAAACCATAGCGCGCGGAATGCCTAACCGCTGGGCCACACGTGGGGTAATTGCAGAGATGCCGTTTGCCTCAAGCGGATCGCCCTGGGTCAAGATCAGCAGCGGTTTGCTGGCCGGCTTGCGCGCCCAGTGTTGTGCTAGACGCTCCGCAACCTGCATGGCAACCGGGGCTGGGTCGCGCGGGTCGTACCCACCCATGCCTTCAATAACAACTGGATGATAATCTGTGAGTTTCAAACAATGACCTCTGAGCAGCCTCGTGGTGAGTAATGAATTATACGCATCTCTGCAAGATGCAGACTTTGTTGACTAAGCGCCGTTTAATGAAGGCCGCAGCGCTCTGAAGTGCATCAGCGCCAAACAATTGTTTTAATTCCGTACTCATCCCTGAGATCACAAAGTCTCTGGTTCATCATGTCTTCTGTAACTTGTGAGTGAGGCCACTTCTTTTTCATTTTACGAACACGCAATAACCACGACATAAAGAACTGAGGCAGAAAAACAAAGGTCAATTTTAACAGCGCTATAAACTGACCACCCAAAAGCGTCTCACCTTCTTTAGTGAGTTTTTGTACGTCTTCATCATTGGCATAATCTCGCAGCTCTTGCATAGAAATATCAGTCCCAAATAGAATCCAAACTTTAAGGTCTACTTCACCCCAAATTGAGGTATCACACCCAAAAAGAACATGCGTTAGATCATGATCTTGAAAAGATTTACCCTTGGCAATGGAAGACTTATGCACCTGGGGGGCGTTCGCATATAATTCTGCTAAGCCTTCTTTTAATGTTTGCGTAGAGTCTTGCTTTAAAAATTCCATAATTCCTCCTCGCTGTGTTTGACGGTTTTATAACTCACGATTAGTAAATTTTCTTAAAGTCGTTACAAAATTTAATAATTGCTTCATTTACTCCGGACACCATTTCCATGTTCACAAAGCCATGCATGTATCCATCAAAGGAATGAAGAAACGTTTCAACTTTGAATCTTTTAAGTAACTCCGCATAAGCACCCCCTTCATCTCTCAAAACGTCAAAACTTGCTGTCACTAAAACCGCAGGCGGTTGCCCCGAAAGATCCTGCGAGTATAAAGGCGAAATTAAAACGTCTTTTAGCGCAGTTTGCTCTTCGAGATACGGCGCTCTAAACCAATATATATTCTCATTAGATAAGAAAAAACCTTCAGCAAGTTCTTCTATTGAGTCATGGGAAAAGATTAGATCGGTAACTGGATATATTAAAAGTTGTGCTTTTGGGAGGGTTTTGCTTTGTGCCTGCCTTCTAATACAAATAGCGGCAGACAAGTTGCCCCCTGCACTGCCTTCGCCTACAAAGATTCTTTCAGGATCTACACCTAGCGCCTCATGATTTGATGCTATCCGATCAAAGACTGTATCAAAATCATTTAAGGAGGCCGGATAGGGGTTTTCAGGTACCACTTGGGAACCCCCTCAAACTAACGCTTGAGGGGGTGAATTTTATTTAAGCCTGTAACAATTACTGCTCAATTGTGTTGTGCAACTCTTCCACGGTATAGAGGTTTCGAGACTCGCAGGTCGCTGCTGCGCCCCAAACTTCCATCACTTTGTTTCCGGCACCATCGGTAAAGAAGTTGCCAAATGACGTACCCATGGAAGGAAAGCTCGCCCATCCTGTCATAAGAATAAATCTGCCCGCTTCCATATCGCCAGTAAATGGTGTGAAGATCCACTGCGCAATAGGATCTCCAGCGGCCTTACCAACTTCCGCCACCATAGCGCCAACTTTGCGCACATCCTCAATCGTTTTGCCTTCCTTAAGAACGCAATTCCAAGTCTCGACAGGTCCGGGCGTTGAATTAGAATGGCCATCAGCATGGACTGCAAAGCTGACAGAAGAAGCAAGAAATATAGCCAATAATTTTTTCATAGTTATGTCCCTATTTTTTTATTTTGATTTTTGACTCAGGCCTTTTGCCTAGTAGAACAATACTCCAACACTATTATTCACGCCATCTCCGCCCACACGCGGGAACGCCTACCCCCACCTAACAGAATGGGACGCCTAATATTGCTGTGTTTTACTAATTTGAAGGAATGTTTTTAGATTTAGCCAGCAATGATGCTGAAACATTTAGCTTGTGAGCATGTTAACTTTATACTTTCGTGCGCGGTTGATGGAGGGCGTCATTGAAATTGAATGAAACGAGCTTTTTGCACCTCTTGGGGTATTCATCGCTATTCACTATGGCCTTATTTCCCTCGTTTCGGCTCGCTTATGCGCAATCTTTAGGTGCGCAAATGAAAATTCTCAAAACCAAACGGTTATAGATCAGGCGCTGGCAGGTAATGTTGAACACTATTCCAAAAGAAATCCTAGTCGTTACGCTGGGCTCCTATGGCAACGGTGGCGACGGTGGCAACGGTGGCGACAGCGGCGGGTCGTCGCCCTCCAATGACTCAGGCTTAGGAACCAGTCCCCCAACGCAGCCGGAGAGCTCGGCACCCATCTTTTTATTCAGGAGTTTTTTTCATGGCATTGAGTAGCCAAGAAGGTTCATTGAACGTGGGGCTACCCATTGCCTCTATCTCGGATGACAGGCGCTTGCTTTTTCCCACCTCAGCGGACCTCAATCGCGCTTGGGATCTAGGCATCTTCTATCTGAAGCTTCCTACTAATATCGACCTCGACGGCGCTCGTCGGTTTGGCCGCGGGCTTATCGCCCCAGATAACCCCTACCGTCAGATCCCAAAGTACGGAGAGTTAGAGGGATTTATAGCCCTAGAAAACAATCAGCAAACCAAGTTGGCGCTGAGCCGTCAACACTGGGATCAGCACTATCCCTCAGAAATCGCTGAGTTTGGCCGCCAACTCGACGAAATTGGCATCACCATTCTCCGCGAGGTTTTGCGCCAATCAGGCATTCCTGAAACATTTTGGGAAAGGGCATCAGGCGGTTACTCAGCAGGAGCGGGAACGGCCTTTCTAAATTTCGTCCACTATGACACCCGCAATCCAGACCAGGGGCTGCGACCCCACACAGACTACGGATTAATAACAATATTAGATATCACCGCCCCAGGGCTGCAGATCAAGGTGAACGACAAGTTCGAGGAAGTGCCGGTTTTTCCCGGTCATCTTGCGATCCATTTTGGCGAAGCGTTGAACTTCATCACCACACACTCAGACCGAACCGTGGGTGCTATTGAGCACCAAGTTCTGAGCCAGAAATCTACGGATCCGATCCGCCACGGGATCGTCTACTTTGCTAATCCCGACCTTGCTGGCGTGCTGTGGCAATTCGATGCGCAAGGAGGGGTTAAAGGCAGCTCGTCAGTGGCGGATCTTTTCGCACTGCTCGAAAAAAACCTCACCGAGCATCGCTAGCGTTCATTCACCCCATTGGCGATTACTTGGTATTCGCTGCGCCCTCGAAGAACGGAGAGAGCTGCATTTTCAGATGCGTATCTTCCGCCATCAAAAAGAGCCTTCGACCTTTCCTAGATCCAACGGTGGAGCGCAATGAGACATTTACAGCGCCACTGGGCAACCTAACGCATGCAATGTGTGATAGAGGCTCGGCCACTATGACTGACTGGAACCACATCTTTGGGTAAAAAGCAGAACGAACACTGCTCCTATTATTTTGCTAGCCGTCGCCGCTGTATCTTTGGGATGCAGTCCTGCAGTAAAGCTTTCTCCCTGATTTGTTCTTTAGTAGTCTTTCATATTGGTCTTTTCGTTGCTTTTTTGGCGGCCTGAAATCAAAACATCAAACTATCAAAAAAATATAAATACAAAGGAGAAACTTTGATGAGAAAAATTTTAATGTTAATGGTAACGCTACTCGTTATGCCAATGACGGCACTTGCTGCAGGGATTGAGGTTGATGAAAAAACACTCTTTCAAGGGAATTTCACTATTGACTCTATGCACACTAAAGATGGCAGAGCTTATGAACTCTCGGCTTCTGGCGACGCAGGTCCCTACGGGCGAGTCTATCTGTCTTATGTATTGACCAATATGCAGGCAGTTGACGGTCGAGGCGAATTTACGGGTCATGCATGGACTCAGTCGGGTGAAGACGTGGTCACCGCAACGCTTCAGGGCATATCCGTTAAAGAGGGTTCGGTTTACAAACTGTATTCCTTCGACCTTGTCAGCAATGGAGTGATGAACCTAGCCATTGGCACTGTAGATATGGTTGCTGGCACTATGTCCTTTAAGGTGGGTGAAATCGACTAACACAACCATTTAGGAATGGGCATCAGCCTTTCTTTTGGGTTCAGAATTTGCGAGCTGGTAACGTACCGGCTCTCAAGTTTGAAACTAGCGGGTTGATCATTGAATTTAGATCACTTCGCTGTGTATATGCCTCTGACAGAACTGCCCTCTTGCCAGTTAGATCCATCTCAGCAATCTTTATAGCGAAAAATTTGAAGTCTATAATCTCCCTCCAGCGATTACGCTTGCTCGCCAAAAAAACCAAAATCATCAACGCACATTAGAAATACATAGCAATACTAGGCGTCCCTTGCTGTGAAGTGTGGGGTACACCGGGGGTAAAGTCAGTAATGGGGCTTTGGACTGGGTTTGTTTGGTTTAGGGGAAAACCATAAAGGGGATAAAACTATAGCGCCTTTCTTATAGGGGGTAGAAGGGGCTAGATTTCTAGAACCAACATATGTAGTTGATTTATATAGAAAATGGCCGAGCGAACGGGGTTATTCAAACAGCGCTATTCGCGCTTTTTCACCCTTCGGGCTCCCTGCGGTCGTTGTCTACGCTTCCTAACGGTCGCTTCGGCTCGAACGATTGGCTCTCATCAAGTCCACCCGCTCCGAGCTAGATACAAAAAAGGCCCGCCTTTGGCGAGCCTTTTTTTTATATTTATGGCGGAGCGGACGGGACTCTCTGACTAATCACTTAAAGCCATATCTAGATGTAATTCGTAGGTGTAGTGAACTAAATAAGCACCCTATTCCGTGGCTAATCTTATCAAACGCGGTGACATCTACTACGCTGAAGTTAGGATACCCAATGACGTAAAAAGTATCTTCAGTAAGTCTGTCTTCAGACGCAGTACTGGATGCAAAGACCGCAGAAATGCAGAGCTAGAGGCTGCACCTTGGATCTCTAGCTGGTGGAAAGAAATCAAAGAAGCCCGTACTAATCCAGACCAAGCTCTAGAGAAGATAGCCGCCCTAATGGCTAGACATTATGAAGAAGATCTCAGGGGTGAGTACTGGGACTATGAGCATGAATACGTTAATGGAGTTCCTACTGGACGTAAGCAAGGTTATACGGATGCAGAGACTGTCCTAAGTGACTACATGGAGGATCTCAGGATTAAGCTGCCTCCTTCTGAATACGCTGTCTTCAGAGACATCTATTCTGGCGTAACAGGTATTCCTATTGGTCTTTTTGTAGACCGTTGGATCTCAGATGAGTACGCCACAAACACCCCTAGAACGCAGAAAGAAGCCAGTACTGCTATAAAAGCAGTTACTCAATACTTTCCAACTGTAAATGACTTCACAGTCCCTAACCGTCAGAAGTGGCTTAAGAATGAAACTAGGGCCAGAAAGACAGTTCAGAAAGAAATGGGCTACGTCAGAAGCTATTTCCTCTGGTTAAGAAACAACCAACACATCGGACAGTCTCAAGCCAACCCCTTTATCAAAGATGACATCACATGGCCTACGCGGCTCAAAGAAAAACAGTCTTACATTCCCTTTGAAGTTTCTGAAGTATTACAACTTAGAGCCGCTGCATTGCGCAAAGGAGATACAACTCTAGTTAGGTTCATAGATATAGGGCAGTACACTGGCATGAGGCTTGCTGAGATAGCTCAAATATCTCAAGACTCAGTTGTAACCAAAGACAATGTTATGTGCTTGCAGGTAAAGGAGGACGCTAAGACTGACGCATCTAGCAATAGGCTTGTGCCTATAGCAGCAACTTTGAATCAGCGTGTAGATTTAGCAGCCATCCCAGTGCCAAGTAAGGATGACGCAGGTCAGGCCGTTGGGAAACGCTTTGGTAGGCTCAAGTCAAAGCTAGGCTTTTGCAGTCTTAAGGTCTTCCACAGTATCAGGAAGACAGCTACTACGGTCTTTGAACAAGCTGGTGTAAGTGAAGGCACTACGGCAGACATTGTTGGACATGAGAAAGGAACTATTACTTACGGCTTATACTCTGGTGGTACGTCTATAGATCAACGCAAGACTGCGGTAGATGCCTTTGAGACACTGATGCTTAGGAAAGAAACTGAAGCTTCTAGCAAATAACCAAGCCGGCCCAACTAAAGCACCCCCTGGGGGATCTACAGCCCTAAACCTGTCTCTTATACACATCTCCGAGCCCACGAGACTCCTGAGCATCTC
>OJDI01000211.1_pt1 | contig 26728 bp, 29 predicted proteins | sample 1592601 | NCBI WGS metagenome assembly OJDI01 (sample SAMN05416845, study PRJEB24817) | seawater metagenome | isolation source: Sea water | place: Canada:Atlantic | collected 2013-07 | reverse complement strand
GTGCGTTTCCGAACAACAGTACTTTTTCAGTAATGGTGGTTTTACCCGCATCTGGGTGCGAGATAATAGCGAACGTTCTTCGCTTATTGATTTCATTGATAAAATTATTCATTCTTTATTTGCCTGACCACCTCTGGGTGCCGTTAGGGGGGCCATAAAGTGATTCTTTGAATTTCTTGGTTGTGCTCAGATTTGCGAGATAGTAACAAAAAAAAGGAGGCGTTTCTGCCTCCTTTTTACTATGCGATTTTCTTGCATGCAGATATCTCTCGATCTCTGCCCCAACTTATTTCGCCTATTCCGTTTTCATCTGCCCACTGTTTAATCGCTCTTTTGATCTGCAGTGATATATCGCCATGACCAAGGTATACAACAATGTCTTTTTCTCCCTGGGTGTGAGCGTAAAATTTAAAGGTTTTACCTTCATGCTCTATTCGGATTAAGCGAGAGGGTATAAAAACTTCTAGCCTAGTTCCTTTTATGTTGTGCACGCTATAAGTCATCAGTATTTACCTACTGTATGGTTTTTATGGTTGAGTAGTAATATTTGACGCTGACATTACCTTCCTGGCTTGGTGCCACCATTACTACTCCTTTGGTGTCATTGCCGACGTAAACCGTAAACGTCAAATCAAAGGCTTTTGTGGTGCTGCTAACGTTCAAATCTCCCAGTCTGCAGTGCGCCCTACTCACATCGATAATGATTGCATCTGTCTCTGAGCTAATAACTTGAACACTACTTCGCTCAACTATTGAGGCTTCTATTCTTCGAATGTCGTTTTTACTTAGATCTAGGTATCCTTCTTCATCTAGGATCAAGTTTTCTGCACTGCTCGGTTTGAACCTGAATGTTTCCCGGTTTGCTCTGCCTGGGTAAGCTGTGACAATGCCATCGTTATCTAAAGTGAAATTCAACTTATCGATAATGTTTAGAATGTTGTTTTGCTCTACTGCAGCCACATCAATGTGAACTGTTGAAGACTCGCTTGCCTGGTCATCATCGTCAATAACCACCAAATCAAAGGAGATCCTTTGCGCGGACTCTTTGCTCGGTGCTATAAATTCAGGGCGTATCGCATTGGGGTCATCTAGCGCTACGTCATCACCCGCCACTTGCACCCAACCTCTAGCGACTATCGTACCGTCTGGATCTGATGAAAAAGAGGAGTCTAGGATTACTCTAGCTCCCGCCGCCACTGATTGATTGGGGCCAGCGTTGGCGGTTGGTGGGGTGTTAATCCCTTCAGTTATCGCCGTGAAGATCGCATTAGCTGCGCCACTTAACTGCGCATCAGTTTGTAAATGGACTCCATCGCCGCCAGTGTTGGCAATATCAAGAGGCCTTAAATCCCCACCATCAAAACAACTTGCATTACCAGCAACTAGTGATGCGAAAGCTGCTCTTATATCGTCGTTACCTGGATAGTTGATTTTCGGAAAGTTCACTAAATAAGTGTTAACACCGAAATCAGTCTTTTTGTCATCAATAAATGAACCGTATTTAGTTTCAGCTTCGGCTTGAGGCATACTATTACTGGCATCAGTCTCACCCAGCAGTGTTATTGCGTACTCAAACCCACCAGTCAATGCAAACGCGCTGGTAATTCTAGGGTACAAGTCACTAGCAGATTTAATCCATCGATTTACGCTTGTGCCGCCCTCAGCTACGTTAACAAACCCGTAGGTAATAGATTTGTTAGCATTGGCAAGTAAGCTTAAAAACTCCATTTGCCACGAACCGGCCGCTTGAGAATCTATACCCATTGGGTCAGAAGCGATTCCGAACGTGCTGCCTTTAAGGGCTACCGGAGTTTGAGCACCAGCCTCTAGAGTTAGTGATTGGTTGTTTAGTCCACGGCTAGCCATATTCGACTGGCCATCGCCAAGAATCCAAGCTACCGCCCGAAGTGTTATCTCTTTACTACTGTAGCTAACGCCATCAGCGTATATATCGACTCGAACAACTTGAGTGCTAGTCACTGTGATAGAGCCGCTAAAACTAGTGCTGGGCGATGAATCTAATGTTTGGTATGCGCCGCCATCTAAACTGTAGCGAATGGCCGCATTTGCGGGCAAATCAGAAACAACCCCGCTTACAGTATACGTATGTTGATTGCTTGCGTTCCGCTGCATGTATCTATTCTGTTCAGCAGGGCTTGATATAGCTAATGATGGCGAAGCGCCTGAAGAGCTTGATGCCTCTCCTTTTAAGCTATATAAAATAGCGTAAGGTAAATCAGTTGATAATACTGTTTCCGAAATGGTAGCGGTGTAATCAGATGCGCCACCATTCCATTTAGCGTCACTAGTGTTAGCCTGTGAAGCCCTTGACAATCTCGCGCCGTTATTTGGCACAAAAAATGAAATCAAATCACCGGAAACTAAATCAAGGGGCGAATCTAACGCAACATCATCATTAACCCCTGTGCTTAAACTAGGTAGTGACGATTGAGCAATAAACTGCAATGAGCCATCTACAAGACGCCATTGCTTAATTTTTAATCCCGCACCGCCTTCAAACATTTCTATATTTAATGAGGTGGCAACACCGGACGTTTGAACCGTGTGAGAATAGGAAAAGAAATCACGACCCGGCGCCGAGTCGCCGCCGGAATAACTACCGACAGAATCAGCCGCAGAAAAAGAATCAAAACCAGATAGCAATACTTCGACAATCGGATCAGTTTCTTCGGCGGGTGTGCCATTTGCGCGAAAAGCAATCTCGTATGCCAACCCACTCGATATTGTGGATTCAGAAATGTTTGCCGTGTAATCTGAGGCCGATCCCCCATTCCATTTTATTGAGTCAGCCGCCGCCGCCGCTCTGCCAACACGCCCATTATTCGCAGCGATGTGAATGCCAATTATATCCCCCGCCAAAACATCGAGTGGGGTTTCTAGTGAAACACCGTTATTTACGCCCGTAGTAAGCGCTGGCAATGACGATTCTGAAATGTAATTTAAACTGCTACCAGCAACACGCCATACTTTTATTGTTAAACCACCAGATGTAGCCGCTTCAAGCATGTTTATATCAATGGTGCTTATGGTTCCTTCCAACGTGACAGGCTTGGAATAATTAAAAAACTCACGACCTGGCGATGATTCGCCACCAGAAAGCCCACCCTCATCAACAGCGGGTAAAGTATTGAAGCCAGCTAAAGTGCTCATTGATTTCTCTCTATACTGTAATTAAAACTGTGTTCGACCAAGCACCCACAAGCGCGCCGTTTAAGCAGCGGCATCGTAATTCGTAAGCACCTGAATTTAATTGAAGCGTTCTTTTGAATGCGCCTAATACGCCAGGCAGGTCAACATCGGGAACCGCTAATGTTTGCCATGTGGCACCACTATAGGTGGAGTATTCAAACTCCATATCCGTCATCGCTACGCGGCCTAAATCATCAATGGTGGGATATGTTTTTAATAAGCTAATGCTTTCTCTGTGAAGACCGATAGCACCGGCAGTGGGAAAGTAAGTGTGGTCGGCATTAACCTGATCATCCATTTGCCTATGCGTAGAACAGCGAATGCCATCGACTTGGCAGTTCCAAATGCTCGTAAGCGAATAAGAATGTGTCGGGCCAAAAGATTCTTTATTGCCATCTTCACGAATGAAGTCACTGTTACAAACTAAGCCAGTACCGACATTGTGTATTCTGAATTGGCGGTATGCGCCAATAAATGTTGAATGGTTAACCTCGGTTCGTATTTTGTTATCTATGACACCATCCGCAGAACCTTGACCATACATACCTAAAATGCTGGATTTAGCGTTAAACGATCTATCATCAGCTCCACCATTCAGCACAATTACATCGATGTTTATGTTGTAGTTGCTTAGGTTACTTGTTTTGTACAGGTCGCACGTTACGTAGCATAACTGAATCTTTTCAAAGTACGGCCCGTGATTCATGTTAGACATTACCGCTGTTTGGAATTGCTCAAAATCTCCGGTGTAACCACCAAGGACATCCAAGCGCCAAACTTCAAGGTTTGTTCCACCACGAAGGTTTAGTGCTGATTTATTGCCAACTGAATAAGCGTTTTCAACTAAATAGTGACCACCATCATTGTCGTAATAACCATCCCTAGCCGCGTAGTTTAACTCACCCGTCAAAGTAACCCTTGGCGTAGAGCTATCGCTTAACCTCTCTATAGGATCTAAGAACCAATCGAGGTGAACGTCATTCCCTTCTACTGAAGCTTCAAGTAAAGGAACGGCTGGTGTCTCAGTTCTAATTAGTTTACGCACATAGATATTAAGCACATCGCCTGTGTAGCTTTGCCCTTTAACGGTTACGCTATTGGCGTTAGCTGGCGCACGAATAAGCCATACTTCTGTGCCCTCTAAACTATGGCTGTATTGACCCTGTGCGCTGCCTATTGAAGGTATTACGCCCCCAGTCGTTCTACCTTCCAACTTCAATGAGATTTGATAAATCTCACCTGCCTCAAAGTTGTAATTCGCGCTCAACGTTGAGTTTGAATTACTGCCAGTATATCGCTCACCGTCACGACTCCACCCAGCACCAGTAAAGCTATCAGGCTGCACTACTTTTGCGGTTACTTCAGGTGAGGCATTTATGATTATCTGGTGCGTATAGATATTGGTTTCAGTGGAATACCTAAAGAATGCGCTTTCGGTTTCCCCTGGGTCTAAATGTAAGTAAGCATCTCGCGGGTCAAATCTCACTGAGCCGTGAGGGGTGGCCGCTATAACTGCCCCACCTTCTAGTTCAACAACCGATTTAAAGGGTAACTCCGCACCTTGTATAGATACCGCATCCGCTAAATGCGGCATGTGCATGTAAGGCTGCGTCATTATCTGGTTTGCGTAAGCGGGGATCGTTTCTATTGTGAGCTCGGCTTTTTGACCGCTCCAACTTTCACCGATAGAAAGGTTCACGGTTTCGTTAAACAATTCACCATTGATAGTTACGTTATTTAGTATTGCCGTTGAACTACCTAGCGCGGTAATAAATGGCAAAGGGGCTTTGAATTGATAATCACCACCATTAATAGTAACTGTTGCGCCTTCCTCAAGCACAAAAACACCTAAAGCCCCATTTTCATCTAGCTGACAACCTGAGTTGTTTGCTTCGAGGGATTTGGCAACTCGGTAGGCATAACTATCTCCGCTCACCGCTCGTAGCCAATTAACTTGGCAATCCCGCATTGTTGACGGTTCGTGGAAATAAATACCGGCACCATTGCGCTCAGAAGTAAATCCTTTTAGATTTACCTCGCACATAGGGTTAAGCGCTAAACCGCTAAAGCCGTGAACCTTGAAGCTTCTCAACGTAACTTCATCGCCGGTTTCGATTTCAATGCCGTGATAAAGCTGCTGTGTTTCTCGATACTGATGATTTTCATTGATAATCTCGCCACCAATGATTTCCATATCGCTATGGCCAGAACGAATAACTACGCCTATATCACCGCTACCATTAACGAAAAGTCGCTGTGCGGAAACATTTGAAGAGCCTGCGGTTACGTCTAACGTTTTTTGTGTAATGTTTAGCAGTGTTACGTTTCTAAGCTCCCAATCAAATAAACGGTACCCATCAGTTTCTATAAGTGGGGTATTATCAAGCACAGCGCCGTATAAACCCATGCCGGTAATATCTTTTGTGAGCCTAAAAACGGGGTTTGAGTCTTTTACTTTTAAGCCATAGAAGCGGTGGTAATCAGCGCCAAGGTGAATAAAATCCTTGTTAACTTTGATTATCCAAGGCGAGATATTTTCTAGGTTTACGTCTATTTCATTTGTACCAACTTGAAGGCCGAAGTAAAAAGAGTACGTAGCGCCAGAAACCCCATCTATAAAAAAATCCCAAGGGAGTACGCGGGGCGTCCAATCCCTTATGGCGTAAGGGTCGGCACCTATGAAAAAGCTATCACCTGGGTCTATTTTATATTTAACCACATCATCATCGTCGCTAGCGCCGGTTTCCCTTTTGTAAACACCCCCTACCGAATGCGATGTGTTAGCATCCGACCATTCTTCGCCTTCCGTCCACTCTTCTGGTGGGCTTATTCCTATACCAAACATCCTATTCATAATTAACAACCCTCATGCGTAGGCTTTCAATTTCTACCGTGCCGGTAATGGCCGAATTGTGCCTTTTTAGGTATATCCGTTCGTTTGTGATGTACTTGCCAATTTCAGAGTAATAAACAATATTCGGGTCACTGTTAGAAATAGTGAGGGCAAAGTCATTATCGATATTTGATTTGAGGATCACCTCCATTTCATATCCATCGAAATTACTACCAAAGAAGCGCAAGGCATCATCACTATCAACAGCGCCAGAAACCGTGAACAATTTCTTATTAGTTGCATCTTGTGACCAGCTAGGCCCCATCGACAAAGGCGTTTCGGGGGTGATGTCATTGCCGTACCAATAACCATCACTTCTCAAATAAAAATCACGAAACGGACTTACAGCCGTACCGCTGCCACTCGCGTAGTAAGCATCAATTGAATGGAAATGCGATTGGTCAGAGTCAAAGGTTTGCCAACGGCCATCCATTTCGATGTAATCAATAATGCCTTCGAAATCTCTTGCGATTTGAGACAGGCCGCTAACACTTTCAGTAATCGTATGCCATTGGTTATTCGCTAAAGTAGGGTTATTTGGAAGGCCATTGCCACCGCCACCAAGCGGGTACACTCGCATGGTAATAGTGCCTGTGTAGCTGCTATTCAACTGAATATACCGATTCGCTATCTTCACCATGAACTTGCGTTTTTCGATTGTGTTAGGAATAGAAAACCATCTATCGGTAAGCGCCACATGAACCAAGCCCCGAATATCATCAAATAGCATTTCGCGGCGGTTGTTTGGCGATTCAGTAGGGATGGTTTCCGTTAGTTTTAACTTGGGGTAGTCGATCAAACGATGTGTTAATGATGCTTCAGTTTTAACCGGTGGGCTTAACGCCTGTGTGCGCTTGTTATCAGTCTCGATATCCTCGGGTAATTGTTCCCGAGTAAGAGTACCGGTTACATTCTCAAAACTCGGCCAACCTTGAGCGTAAGCTGGCTTATCCGTTATCTCGCTGTATTTAGCCCAGCGTTTAACGAATTCAGGCAGTGTCGCTGCTACGATATCGCTCCACTTAACCTCTGTTAATGGATCTTCTTGCCCTTCTATGGTTGCTACAAATGCTTCATAGGCTGCACGGTTGTTATCGAGCGCCTGTAATAGCCAGTCGCCTAAACCAATAGGGATAAGCGCAGCCTGGACGTTTATTTGGTCTGCGTGCGGCCATTGCGCTGCTAGTGTTAGCGTGCGATTAATGGTGTCACCTGCAGTAACCGTTACAGGTAAAAAACCATTCAAAAAAAGTCGGCTACCTGGTGCGATAGCAAAATTTGAATCGTTGCTATTTATCTGCAGCGTGCTACTGCCATTTGTGATCGTTACGTCACTAAAGTCTCGCGCATAATTACTCACTACTGCGGCTCCTCTGTGATCAATAGCGATAGGGATTGGTGCGTAATAAAGTTGGGGTGTAGGTACCTTTGTTGATTAGATACCACTAGCCGATAGCTAAAGGTTCCCGTACTAGTCGAAGTGTCAGTAAATGTGGTGCCGTAGTTTGTGGTTTCCTTGACTACGCATTGAGTGCTTATCTCTGGCTCGTTAAGCTCTGTGTAGGTCATCTCGCCTACTACTTGCAACGTTTGAAGGGTTTCCCATCCTCCCCCGCCTAGAGATCGTTCTAGCTTCACCGTCGCTGATGGTGTTACCTGATCGCTAGTAGGGCACTCGTCGTCTGAATTCCATAAACCGCCCCATATAAAGCTAATATTGACAATCTTTGGATTGCCATTAGTTGTGAATGGTCCAACCGTTACACTGGGGTTGAGAGTCAATAAGGTAGAAGTGCCGGAGTTTTTCAGTATTCCCGATGAAATAGTGCCGCCAAAATAATCACTAATTGCATCTGCCCAGCGCATTGTCGCATTGGCTTTTGTTAAGTTGCCCCAGTCTGGCTCTCCGTTAGCGTCTAGAATTGGTGGGCCTTTCCATTCATGTAGGTTGTCGGGGCCAAACCCACGGTAATCTCTTATGTACATTACGTTTGGTGCTATGTTGATATCTCTGGTCGTTCTTAGAGTGCCTTTAAACTCTGTATCAGCGCCTATTTCTAGCTTGCCGGTTATCGTATTAAGCGAAAAGAAAACCACGCCGGCTTTGCTAGCGAATTTCAAACGATCCATGTATAGGTGTATGTCGCTGTTGCCATTACCGCCTGATATCTCTAGCCCTGTGAACTGCTCATTTTCGTCGATGATGCCAAGGTAATAAGCGGCCTCTAATTCTCCGAGGGAATTCTCAAGCGCTTGCATGAAGCTGATCACGTTGACTTCTTCGCCCTCGCCGTTAACAACCTTCACCTCTTGAAATGCTCGCGCTAAAGGTGCGCCAACTACCCATTCTCCTTCCTCGTTCTCATAGCCTATTTGCACGACGTTATTTTGAGATATTTGAGTTTGTACTGTCTCTTTACCTACTTGCTGTTTTAGTGCAATGATATTTGTTTGGTTAATTTGGTTAGCCTGGTCTACTGCAGTAAGTTGAAAAGACAGTTGTTGGTATTGGTCGCCGTTCTCACTGGTTGTCGCGCTCCATAGGCTCACGTCATTGGTAATATTATCGAGGTGCTCACCGAGTGCGACCGGCAAGCCTGGCCATTGAATTTGCGATATTACGTTTGGATCGACGACTTCTGCTGTGGTGCCTATTAGCCCTTCGACGGAAAAATAACGCCAATTTGGATCGCTTTGGTCGCCGTCCACTATCCGGTACCAGACGTATAAAACGCCGTCATGCGGGGTATTAGTTATTGTAATACTCGCGTTTCTACCGGCGTCGTATGCTTCATTAAAGTGCTCGTCTTCTGCACCATCAAAAGAATAGCGCCATTCGTATGTGGCGCTGTTGTGTGGCAGCGTTGGCCCTGTAATGATCACGCGCCCTGGTAAAATATTAACCACGACGCCTTCTATCGGCGTTGATGGTGATCCTATGTTTATAATTAATGCTGCTGCAGGGCTTGTTTTGAATCTGTTGCGCGCTGAAACCGCTACGAAGTATTCACCAATAGAAAGATTAGCTAGGCTTTGTTCGCGGCTCACTGGCGTGAAAGTAAGTTGTGTTTCTGGTGTGTTAGCGTCTTTATTGCTCACTGAAACAATATAATTAATTACGCTAGCCGGTGATAAATGATCCCAAGTTAAAACGCCATGACGCCAGCTATCGTCGTTTTTAGTCACGTACTGAAGGTTGTTAGGCGCCACTATTGCTGTTGCGTCGGGTAGCGTTGTATTAGGCGTTAGATCGCCTTCTGCGGCCTCAAAGTCATCAGGGTATATTTGAGGGCCATCTTCAATAAGGGTTAGCTTCGTCTGAATTTTAGCGGTGTCGAAGTTAATATCTTCTACTAAAAATTCTTTGTTTATGCCCGTTTCTGGATCTAAAAATTGGATATTGTTGCCAGGTACTATATCTAGGCGAATACCTGTTAATGGGTAGGATGCTGTGAAACCTGCACGGCTTCTTTCCATAGCCAGTTTAGCTAGTCGTTGAGCCTGGTGATCATTTGTCACCATGGTTAACCGTAAGCTTGACTCTAAATAAGCACCATCCGCTGCTCTGTACTCTGCGCTTGTGACAACGGGGGCGTTTGTCATTTGCCACTTTAAGTCGGGGCTTAAAAATTCAGACTTTGATACGTTTATTTTTTCTTTGTATGGTCTGTGCGGTCTGTACTCTGGATAGGTCGTAGCCTCATCAACGGCGATCACTGTGGTGGCCGGCCCTGCGTACATTGCGGGTTTTATATAAATCTTACCGCCCGAGCGATAAATTTTAGCGCCCATAGTGCCGTTTATTTCGGCTATAGCCTGGCTTTGTCTGATGCCGTTATTTATCACGCCGTTAACCGCAAAACGTTGACCGGATTGATCGTCACCATTGCTGTCTTTAAAGCTCACTAATTCATCGCAGTAGTTTGCGGCTTGCGCTAAAAAATCAATAGGGATTCGACGCTGAGGTACCTCTTTAGCTCCGTATGTTCTGAGGTAATGATATGAGCAAAGTACTGGGTTGTTTGACCATTCCCATGTGCTTTCGTCGTTATATCTATGGGCGCCAGAACCCCCGACAGTATCGTCTTTTCTTGGGTCGTAAACTTTATGTCCTTTGACGATAAATTTAATTTCATTTAAACCGTTAGGAAATAATTCATCATCTACCGGTGCTTTTACCGTCACATAGGTTTGGTTTCTGCCTATATGTTCCGAGGTCCACCCACTTATGTATTGGTTTGCTGTGGGGTCTACGCTGTCTTGATCGCCTAGGTGCTTGGTGATGGACACTCGACCTGCCACCTCGTCTGGCGTGTTGCCTTCTATCTCATATAGCTCTACTGATTCACATGGGTGCCCTACTAGGTGAAGCACCATTATGTGGAAGTCTTCGCCACCGATAGTAGGCTTCGCGTAGCCGACTATCTTTCCACCTACTAATCCTTTGCCATACACGATTTTTCTAACATCGTTTGCCGTGGTGTTTAGTGATTGGTCTGTGGTCGGGTCTGTGGCGTAGTCGCCCATATCTGGGACGAGTGCGTCAGCTAGGTACTTGGTAGCTAGGCCAACGATCCCACCAACTGCAACGGCTGTTATTATTGATGCCCCTAGTGCGCCTACTGTCGCGCCTACGGCTACGGCTACTGCTACTGGTGGCATGGAATCTCCCAGCAGCCTTTTATTTTATATTGAGGTAGTGAGGTGAGCCCTTCTTCGGTCACCACCCAAACTGATCCCCCCCACATGATCCCTACAGCCTCACCCATTTCTGTGTCTATGAGGCCAACATCGCCACGCTTAGCATGAAGGCGCGGTTTGAAGTCACCAAAAAGCTGAGTAAATGTGCCTCTAAGATCGCCGCCACCGTGCTTTTTAAGTGCTTTAAGAGATCCTTTTGCTGTGGAGTACTCCCCTTTAAAGGGCGCACCGAAGTCTTGACCTGTCATGGCTTCTATTGCGCCGGCCACAAATAAACAGCAATCGAATTTCCCCCACTCAAAGGGGGTGTTTCTATTGTCGGTGATATAGTTATTGAGTTGTGATGCCCAGTTTGGTTTTCTCATCGTGCGTACCGGCCTGTTTTTGTCGTTCGAGTGCTCGTTGTTCCGTAGTTAGTTTTAACGGGTAAGCTGGACAGAGGTGAACCCGCGATAATTTCCACTAGGTCAAAAAAGCGATCTCCTGGATATAAAAATTGCTGCGCCTGGTCGGTTGTTTTAACTATTTCTACCGGTTGCGCCCATCGTTCTAGCCAGTCGTTTATTGTTATATTTATAACGGCTGGCACTCCTGCTGATGGCTTTCCTCGCTTGATGGTCATGTCGACCATTTCAGCATCAATAAAGTAATCCGCACCGTCTATTATTTGTCGGTCTTCATCAAATGCGACCAGGTGCCCAAAGCAGTCACGCCCTGCGGGATCTTCGTTCATAGCTTCTGCTAGTAGCGATTGGTCTGTTACCTTGAGGGTTAGCGTGGTCCTGTTGCCGCTTGTCGAGGCGTTCTCGGTCACTGTGCCCATCCCCCCTAGTTCGCCTATACCTATGTAGCTTTCGCCGTTGTATATGCGCGTACCTAGCCCTGAATGAACACGAACCCAGCCACTAGGGAAGTCGAGCTCAAAGAAAGCTAAAAGGCGCGAGGGGGTCGCTTTTGCTGCTTGTATCATTGCTGAGGTGACAGCGCGCTCTATCATGCGAACGACTCCTCAAAATCTAGCGTTATATTTCTATAAACCCTGGCTTCACCTGAGAGTTGTTGGATTTGCTCTGGCTTGCTCCATCGGCCTATGGTTTTTAATGCGCTGGTGTCGCTTATGAGAGTTTCGTTATCTGATGGGGGTTCGCGTAGCTCGTTAGTGAATCTAAGTGTTGCATTGCCAAACTCGTCAGAGTGACAGTCTTCGTTTATTTCCATTAATTGAGAACCCACTAAGCATCGATCCATCGCTGCCGCTACTAGTTGGTTAGCGTTCCATCCGTCGGTTTCTAAAATTAAACCGTATTGATTGGCTCCTGCTACTCGAGGCACTCCTGCCCAAGTGCCAGCTTGCGTTTTAAATTTCGTATCATAAAGGCGAGACTGGTTGACCGATCCTCGTAGCTGAGATAGGTGCTGCTTCAAAAGCTTACCTTGGGCATTGGTCAGCACTTTGAATTGGTATTGAATTACCCACCGTTCACCTGGGTTTTCTATTACGTGATCAAAGCCTGAAAATGCACTTCGTGAAATTTGCGTGTTAAACATTGGAACAAATAAGCACTTACTTGCCGGCAGTGCTGGAAAGTCGAATATTTTTGTCATGCTGCTAATCCGTTGAGTCGTTGTGAAAGACTGCCGCCATTACTAAAGTCCTCTGCGATGGTTGCAAATGTCTGTTCTTGCGACTGCTCTATTTTGTCGCTGATCAGTTGTTCCATGCCTGGTGTAGCGTTGGTAGCGTCAATATTAATAATTGGCGAGTAGGTAACTGACTTGCCACCACCACCGCCGTTTTCGACGGTCTCGCGCATTTTGTCGAAGTTCTCGCGTTGGCGTGGGTTCATTACCATTTCATCACGGCGCAGCATGAATGTGCCTTCATTCGCTGCCGGCACTCTTGATAGTCCATCGTGCGCTTGGCCTGAATAGGTTGCCGACTGGATACTGGTTAGAATACTGGCTCCTGCTGCGGCTGCTTGTGCCATTGCTGGTATGTTAAGGGGCCAAGGCACAGCAAGCGCGTTACTAATAGCCGTTGATAGATTCAGTATTCCTTGTGCTACAGCAAAGCCTTTTGTTACTGCAAACATCACTTTATAAGCTTTTGATTGTTCGCCGGCAGCAACGCCTATAACTGATGTCAGTCCACTAAAAAAGTCCTGAGAATCACTTAAAATACTTGCTGATTTTTTTTCCTCCATGGATTTTAAGCGTTTTAGATGGTCTATTCTGGCTAACTCGATTAAAGCGAGTCCTTGTTCCTCTGTTATTTTCTTCTGCGCCATAGCTTCAGCGATAATCTGCATTTCTCGCTGTGCGTGAAGTATTAGGGCTTCTTCTTCTGTGGCGTAGCGCTCCATCAGTTTGTTGTACTCGCCGTTCTGATCGGCAGTAGGTCCAAATGAAGCATCATTAGCTGCGGGATCACCGGCTTGGTTAAACTGGCCTAATTCACCTTGTTTTAACTCATCCATTTCAGACTGCCAGCGTGATCGCACTTCTCTCGACTCGGCCATTTTTCTTTCGTAAGCGTCTATCGCTTTCTGAGAATTGGTGAGTATGTCATCTACTGTATCTGCCGCGGCTTTGTTGAAAACCTCGCTCTGTGCGTCTGCGTTATCTAGCAGTGTATTTCGCGTATCGTCGAACGTTTCACCGGCCTGATCCCATGCCTCTTTAAAGTTGTAAGTTGAACCGTTCAATGGGTTCAGTATGTCGTTTATCTCGTAAACGATAGCCATTGTTCGATCTTTTAGGAGTGTTAGGGTTGAGAGAAACCCTGTTGCATAGGCTTGCCCGTATGTCACACCAATATCGACCATTTTTGCTAGTTCAACGGTCATGAGTTGGACCATGGTTGATATGTTCGTTGGCATGTGTGCAAAGGGTTTAATGCCGGCTGTCATTTGCTCAAACTGCCGCGCATCGAAAAACATCTGCATGTAGTTGTCGTATAAAAACTCGGTTGTTGTTTCTACGGCTTGCCCTATCTGGTCGAACTGCCCGATCCACGCTTCAGCTGCTATTTGCATTTCTCCGCTGGCAAGCATTGAGCCTAGTTCGTCGAGTGCTTCTGCGGCTTCGTTGACCGTCTGAGTCATGATGTTACCTGGACCGGCATTGCTTAGGTTGAACATGAATTCATCCCATTTCTGCCCTGCTCGGTTCAGTGCTGCCTCGAGTGTTGTTGCTTGGTTTGCTATTGCATCACCGAATTTAGTTTGACCTAGCCCGATCAAGTACTGCTGTATTTCTTCTGAGTTGTTTTTGACGCTGGTTGTCACGCCTCTAAATCTAAAGGTTACGGTGTCACCTTCGTTAGCTGCCTTGATACCGAACTCTTTTAATCGCTCGAACTCCGCGACACTGGCGTCGGCTACGGCTTCGATAAAGTCCATGGTCGTTTTACCGGTACCGGCTGCGACGTTTCCATAAGCTAGTAGGGCATCTTGGCTGGGGTCGAGGCCTAGGTTTACCAGTTTATTAAAACCTTCTACTAAGCCTTCTAAATCTTGCCCAGTTTCGTAGGCGAACTCGCTTAGGATAGCCATGGCTTGAGCCTGACCTTCGACGCTGCCGGTTGATGTTCTTAGTTGCGCTTCGAGTCGTTGGTACCGTTTTGTGACGTCGACAATTTGAGATAACGAGATATAGGATGCATACGCTGCACCGACGCTTTTCGCTACGCTTACTGCAGTTGATTTAACGCTGTTTAGTGAACTTTGCGCTTGCTTTGATGAGGCTTTAAGTCGAGCCGTGTCTCCGTCAAAAAGTACACTTAATTTCATCGCCATGGCTAGTCTCTCGCTTTGTCGTTGTAGTGGTTTGCTGCGGCTCTAGCGATGATGCGGAGCTTGTTGTAATCCTCCGGTTGGATTTCTAGGCCGCGCATTTGAGCGTCAGCGTGGACGGCTTTAACGTCTAGCCCTAGCATGGTCACGCTTCTATCTGTAAAGGCCCATTGCCATAGGTCGTCAACACTTAAAAACCATGCTACTGCTGCTTCGTTTTCCTCTATGACTTCGCAGTCATCAGGTTCTTCCGACGCCGTGTATTGTTCTATCTGGGCTTGGGATGCTCCCCATTCGCGCATCTGTTCTATGATGTCGCGTTGATTGTCTGATGTGAGTTGTGGCCCGACCGCCCAGTGCCGAGCCACGTCTTCTAGTTTTTTACTGCGATGCCCGATGTAGCTTCGTGGTATGCCGTTAATAGCGCACGGCGACAGTATGGTAACGATGCAAGCAATTCGATGTTCTCATCGTTAAATGGGATCGCGGTGTTTTCTTCGTCAGTTAGCCCTTCCCAGCCTTTTAAGAATTTCTTAATAAATTCTGGGTCTGACAACTTGTCTTTCATGGCTTTGTCGTACTCTTTTTGATCCAGTAAGACGAAGTGACCAATAAACTCTGATTCCTCGGTCTTACCGCCATCTACTGGTTCTTGTACTCGAACCGGCCATTTAACTTTTTTTTCACCGCGCTTGATTTTGAATCCCATTGGTTTTTCCTATTACTTGGTTACGTGCTTGTGCTCACCTATGACGCGGTAAGGGATTGAGTAAGTCAGCCTCCCTTCTTTGTCGCCATAGGTTGTGCGTCCAAGCTGTATTCTGTCAGCGATGAACTGGTAAATATTACCCGCCGTTATTCCATGCGTGACGATTATCGGCATGATCGTGGCGTCTAGCGCTTTGGTGAATGGGTCGAATGTGGATATATCTGGGGCCTCGATCAGGATCGTGCCTTCCGATTTCCAGTCTGTGATGTGGACAGCTTCTTCGACTGTGTTTTCGTCATAGACGATTTCATTGCCTTCGGTGCAGCTAAATTCAAGCATTTTGTAAGTGACACCATCTAACTGCATTTGAGTGTAGGTGTGCCCTACCTTGACTGGTTTTACAAAGGCGCTGAAATCTGCAACGGGTACATTGCCGGCTAGCACGCCACCGTATAGGCCGGTGATTTCAAATTCTTGTTTTGCTATTTCTCCAACTTTAATGTTGGTAGTGAAAGTCACACGCGCACCAGTGATGATGTGGATCGCGCCGTCTTTGTAGCCGTAGAACGTAACGTCTTTTTCACTGTTGTCGTGGATGCGTACATACTCGACGCTTCCGGTTTCGGTAGTCGTGAGGTATCCCGCGCCAACTAGAATAGGCTCGTATGCTACTGGCGTGGTTGGCGTGCCTGATCCCGTTATTTCGATATTGCCCGACGCTTTTACGTGGGTACCTACTGGAATCATTTCAGTGTGGCCACCTTCACCGGTGTCTAGGTCGCGCTCGAGGTCGTCACCTTCTATCGGTGTCAAATCAAAGCCTGATGTAAGCATGGCTTTAGGTGTGCCGTTATCTATCGCGTCTGCGCCATACGTGGCTTCATTTATTGCTGCTGTGAGTAGCGTCTTTCTGGTTTTGCGGCTCATGGGTTACTCCTGGTCAAATCTGTATGTGGTTGTAAATATATCCATCCAAAAAATGCCACCTTTCAGGAACGCGATCCCTTCGCCGCTAGCGAAGTTAAACGGATCGTGTAGTTCGTCGATTTGGTAACCTGCAATAGCTTTTCTGGCTGCTTCTTTTATCGTTTTTAAACGTGAGTTAACGTTTCGCCCGTAAACGTCATTAATGGCGCGCACGCTGTAAATGATGCCGACTGTGGTTGCGATGTCTTGGGCGTGGTACATGGTGTGTATTGACTCGCCTCTTGCTTCGTCTGCCATGGGGATAACGAATGCGCTATCTCGCTTAACGATCCCGTTTTTTATGACGGTCTGCTCGTCTACGGCTGTCATAACATCTGCGAAAACACTTGATCCGTTTAACTGAATGGCTGCGAGTAAGGCTTCTAATGCTTCATAGTTCATATTTTTCTGGCCTTGCCGTTAGTGATGATCTCAACGTGTCGTGAAAACTCTTTTATGATTTTTCTTTTTTGACGCTGTTCGATGCCCAAGAATGGACGAGCGGTGACGTTGCGCTGCTGCTGCTTGCTGTGCGCTCTTACCGTGGCATAAACGCCAAACTTCAACGGTCTACCGAATGCTTGATTTATGAGGCGCGTATGCTCTGGCACGTTTGCTGTGACTATGCTGTCGTCGCCGTATTGGTGAGTTGGTCCGTAGACGACGTTTGTGCCTACTTCGAGTCGTCCTGGTGTAACAATGGCGTGTATTGAGTTTCTTAGTCTGCCTGTATCGAGTAGCGGTTTACCTTCCCGTTCTACTGATTCCCATTTGGTATCGTTGGGGGCTTTGGAGTTGCGAAACCCTAATTTAAAATCATTGACTAATCGCGTGCCCACGTCGCGTAAAAACGGCGTCAGTATGTCGGCTCGAAACTTTTTTAATACTTGCTGGATGCGCGTGAGTTGAGACTCGTCGACATAGACTGATGGTTTGGCCATGGCTAGAAGTCTCTTAATGAGTCGCTAGTGAATATGCGAGAACTGCCACCGGTTGTAGTAATTGCTTTAAGGCTTTTTTTTGATGCTTGCTCGGCTATTCCTATGCTGAGTTCACCTTTTGATAGAAGTTTTAACCAAGCGATACGATCCTTGTAACGCTGGTTAACTTCTTCAGTCGCGTTGTGCGAATAAAGACGGTATCTAGCAATGTCGCAACAGGCTGATTTGATTGTATTGGGAACCGTAGAAAGCGGCACAGTGTAACGCTGGGCTAAGTATGAGTTAACCTCGCTCTCTGCGTCGTCTAGGGCGTCCTGTAGTTTGTTTGGGTTCTCTTGATCGATTAGGTCATCTATCTCGGTTTCACCAAACTTAATAATTAAATCAGCTTCTGTTGCGTATGCCACTTTACTCGCCTTCTTCTTCCGCTGGCTTTAAGCATTTAAGAGCGATTAGCTCTTTGTATTCTGCTTCGCTTAAGTCGTCGACTTTGCCTTTAGGCAATGTTTTATTACCGACGCGTGCTGGGTATGTAAGCGTGCCAGAATAAGTTTGTGCAGCTTTATCTTCGGCTGCTTTCTTATCCGCTTCCGCTTTTTCTTTTGCAGCTTTTTCTTCGGCTGCTTTCGCTGCTGCCACTTCTGCTGCAGTTGGTTTTTTCGCTGCTGTCATGAGGGTTCCTCTAGCGTTGAAAGGTTAAGGGTGAGGCGCTCTTAAAGAACGCCTGTTAATAGGTAGCCAGCTTCTTTCGAGATTTGCACCTCGTTGCAAGAGTCACCTACGGTCACTTTCTTACCGCCGCGTAAGCCCATTTCGCCTGGCTCTAGGATCTTCTGGTATGCCACCTTGCCTAGGTATGAAGCCGTCGCCATAAAAGTGAGATCTTCTTCTAGGCTCATTAGGTTCGGGTTGACGTAGTGGAATGCTGCAGTGCCACCCCAAAGGCGAGAAAGGTTTGCACCTTGACCTTTGTTCGCAGTGTTGTAGCGCGACTTGCCGATGATCAGCTTGTCGATTTCTAAAAGGTCGATGAACTCTTGGCGAGTGATCTTACCTTCCTGTGTATCGACATTGCGGCCCATAGCTTTCAGTAGCGACTTGTTGCGGCTTAGGTGGAACCATTCGGTATGGCCTAAAATCGCAGTGTTAGGACGCATTAGAGGCTGTTCTAGTGCTAGACCAAGAATTTCAAAAAAGTCAGCATCGTAGTCGCTGAATTTATTACCAGAGGTCAGCGCTTGCTTATGGTTGTAGTTGTCACCATTGCGCACAAAGTTTGCCACGCGCATTTCTCGCGCTAAGTCTACTAATTGCGTAACACCTTTAGTCGCTCGGCCTAGTGGGTCGAATGACGGGTGATTAGCAGCTTTTTCGATGTCGCTTTGAGGTACGCCGTCTGATAGTCCCCAGTCTTTAGTGTGACCAGAGCGTTCTTCACCGGTGAATTCAACTTCATTAGGAACGCCTTTGCGACCAACCAGTGTGTCTGGGATTGTCAGCATTTCGTGGCTGTTGTATTCAGTCCATCGGAAATCTTCGGACATAACATCGATGCGAGGTGCTACCTGGTCAGCGATGAATTCTGCATTTTTAAAACCGACTGCGATGGCAGTGAGTTTCGTATCTTGTACAAATGGTGTAGGCATGTTTTTCCCCTTTCTACACGGTTAATTTAATGCTGATGACGTCGCCAACTGCATTCGCGGCTTCGGTAGCCCAGCCGACTACTTCGTCTGTTGAGGCTGCGGTAATTACGCGACCTTGGGTGTCGACGGTTACGTCTGCGCCCTTGGCGATAGTTGCTCCCGCTCGAACTTCCGCGATGCCGCTTAGAATTACGTCAGCACGCTTGCCCTCTGGCACGTCTTTTGGATCGGCACACACGCCCACTAAGCGATCCGTTTTAGCTGTTGCCAGAGCGACCGAATCATCAGCGGAGTCTAGTTTGACTACGCTGTATCGTGCGATTGCTGTGGCGGCGATAAAGGCTTTTACTAAGCCTGTATTTCTCATAGTCATGATTTACTCCGCTTGGTTTTGGATATGGTTTACGGCATCCACAATGTCTACGTGGATACCGGCTTGCTTCTGTTCTTCCTGGTACGCTACTGCTTTGCGCGACAAGTCTGCTGAGGTCATTGGGCCGTTTGGCTTACCTTCCTCTCGGGTGCGCTCGTTAAAGTCCACCACGGTTTTCGACTGTAGGAATTTGATAAACGATTCGCGGCCTTTTACTTCCACGGCTGCATCGCCTTCACCAAATGAAACGGTGCGCTCCGTTCCATCTAACAATTCACAAAATGCGGTGATGTTCTCGCGCTCTGCCGGTGCGATATGACCACCTTTGACAAGGGCTTCTACTTCATTCGCTATTGCCGTTTTACGCGCTGCTTCTGCTGCGGTTTGGCTGGCTTCTTCGAACTCGGTAACTTTGCCTTTTAAAGTGCCGTTTTCATTGGTTAGCGATTCGTTGTCACTTTCTAGCTGCGCGATTTTCGCTTTTGCTTGTTCCAGATCCATTTCGTTTTCCTCATTGAACTGGTTGGTTTCGGGTGTAGGTGGGTTAATCATTCGCTCGGACGAGCGTTCTAGCTCCTTCACCATGTAGTCGGGGATCAGCGTGTCGGCCTCGTCTATACCAGAACTTCTGATGATGAACTTTTTAATGTTCTGCATTAGCGTGGCGATGGTGCCTAGTGAGTAGCCTTGCTCGAAGCTATCTTCAAATTCGAGCACGCCTTCTTCGGCTGCTGAGAATTGAACGTTACCTAACCCTTTGATCGCTGGCGCTTGCCCACCTAAAAAACCTACATGGCGTAGGTACCAGTTACCTGGTGATGGGTTGCTGGGTGAATCTGGCATGTAGAAACTGGCGCTAATTTTTTTATAGCTGCCGGCTTTGACGAGTTCTTCGAAGTCAGCATTTACCTGCTTAGGCTCGGCGTGTAGTCCTTCTTCGGTAACTTTCACGCTTTCTACCCATCCCATTGCTGGGTCGTCTGTTGCTGGGTGCCCTATGACGATGGGGGCTTCGTGTAGTGATGGATTGTATGAGTCAACGACGTTGTTTAGCATGTCGTCGCCAAAGTCTAGCGTCTTGCCGCCTGAGTCGGTATGTGTACCGCGCTTGAATATGTGAAGGTTTTTCATGCCTAACCGCTTTCAGTTTAGTTAGGCATGTTTTATCGGTTTTGCCGCTGGTGTTTTACCCGCGTTTATTTGGTCGGGTGAACCTTTAGGTCGGGAAACTCGGTTCTAAGGTCTTCTATCTGCTCATTCATTTCGGCTTCTGTGTCTTCTGTGATCGTCACATGGGCTATGTGTTGGTGGCTATTGATGTCTTTGCGTGGCAGTGTTAAAACGATATCCGATACAAACATTAAGACTTCCTTATTCGAAATAATATGAATTATGTGACAGATTATAAATGTTTAAAATTTACTACCTCAAACACAAAAGTCAACTTAATACTGTTTATACATACAGTTGTACAATTCATTACCGAAGGGAACAATATTTAATAAAAACATAAGGTTATAAATTATTAATGCCATTTCTTCTAATAGACGCGAGAATGTTAGGAACGCTATTTGCCATGTATTTATTGATTCAAAATCACCTATTTACGATCACCGTGCTACAGTGATTTTTCGATTTTTAACCGGCTTTATATTTCAATATTATTAGTTTTTTCATGCGAGTTTTTAGTGTGGGGGTCGGCAGTAATTATTTTTTTATTTCTCACTTGATTTACCCACAACGACACTCACACCGAAACGTATAAACCCTTTATTAACGTGGCTTGTATCGATAACACCGACACTCACAGCGACAAGGTCTTTAAAATAAACGTTATTTTGAGCATTTATTACCCGAGTTTAATGTTTGGTTATTTTTAGAGCGACACGGCACGCCCTCCGTATTTACTGGGCTGGAAGCTGTGACACCGACACGCAATATTTTCACACCGGCACTGCACATCGACACGGTTAAACCCTTTAGTAATGCGGCTTTCAAGGGTAACACCGACACGACACACCGACACATATCCGACTTAAAGATTTAAAAGAGAAGAAGATATATAACGCGCGCGAGATTTTTTGTTCCTCAAACAAAACATATTTGCAAAAAAGTTCCTCATGCGGTACTTTTTGCCGCACTGAATAAAAACGACTTGCAAAGTAAATTTAAAGAGACTATTTTGAAAAAACTAAAATTCTACAAGCGGCCAGCCGCAACCGAAAAACCTTGCGGTTTTTTTGTGCCTGTTCGACAGTGACTCAGCCAGTTTCAATGGCGGGTTTAGAGGCGTAATACAAAACCCGCAAGGGGAATAGGCCCGGAGCTTCTTGTAGAGCTTTAGTTGAGACCCGCCACCTACTAAGTGGCAAATTAACTTAAATCTACAAGGAGTCAGAAATGACTAACTCAACCACCAAGCGCGGTGACAGCGCTCTCTCGTTCCAACCTGAAATCACCCTTAACGACCTGTATCGCCGCGAAATGACGGCCAGTGAGCATAAAGCTAATCGCATTGCGACCTTGCAACTGCTCACCCTGTCCGGCAATGAACTTCACTCACAATTTGCTAAAGATCCCGAAGGTGTATTTGACCTCCTCGACACCGCCGAAGAATATCGGCTACAGCTCGACGCTCTGCTTGAGTTGACGGATGTATGCATCAACCGTTTGATGACGGTTGGCCTGGTATTGTCTGGCGACGTTCACTAGGAGGCTCACATGAACAATTTACCCGTAGTGGCTGGTGTGCCCGTAAACACCGATGATCAGGGCCGTTTTAATCTCAATGCGCTGCATAGGGCAAGTGGTGGTGAGTCACACAAAAAGCCGAGCGAGTGGATTAGAACAAAGCAATCAAAGGATCTCGTAAAAGAGCTAAGTGTGAATTCCCGCTTAGGTCAGAATGCAATCAATTCAGTTAGAGGCGGATCTTCCCCTGGCACTTACGCCCACGAACTACTGGCGATAAGCTATGCCGGTTGGATTAGCCCCGCTTTCCAGTTAAAGGTTAACCAGGTGTTTCTTGATTATCGCTCAGGGAAGCTACAAGAGTCGAAAGTTAAGACGCTTTCTAGGCATGAGATCCTGAAGATCGCTATGGAAGCTGAAGAGGAAAATATAAGACTAAAAAGTCTCATCGCTGTAAACAGTGAAGCTGTCGAGTTTGCGCACGCATTGAGAATATCAGAAGGCTCAGTAGGGCTTAGTACAGCCGCAAAATTATTAAATACTAGCGCTTCCAAGCTTCAGTCAGTTTTAGTGTCTCTTGAGTGGATAGGGAGTGATTTAATGCCGAGTCAACAAAAAATCGATGAAGGAATTCTTCAGTTGCGGTTAGTTGGGCCTGACGATCAAAATAATATCCAACCTGACACGAATATTACAGGGCAAGGATTGAGTGCATTATTCGACGCATTTAAATCTCCTTCCAATAAAAAGTTGTTAGGATGTGATGAATGAGAAGATTAACTGACACATGGCTACGAGCGAATAAAGGCAAAATATTCGATAAAGAGAAAACGAAATCTGATGGGGGAGGACTCGAGGCACGGCTAAGAAATGGTGTGATCAGTTTTATATACCGGCCACAATTAAAGGACGGTAGTCGCATTAAGATGACGATAGGCAGGTACCCAGAAATGAGTCTGTCTACAGCCAGAGAAGAAGTGATCAAATACAGGACCGTCGTAGCGAAAGGAGGCGACCCGAGGCGAACTCGCAAAGCAGAATGGATGAAATAAAAAAGGCCTCGTTTGAGGCCTTGTATTTTAAGAATTATTTTCCATCATGACATTAAATCGTTTTAAAGCATGTATTGCTTTCGTATCCTTCTCATCATCAACAATATAATCCTCTACATTTCCCCCGTCAGTTTTAATTTGTACCCAGACTTTTTTAGCACTCAAGAGATCTGCAAATCTATTTTTTTTAATTGCAAAGGTGTGTAGTGAATATCGGTTGTTTAGAGTGTCTATGTCGTGATCCGTAAATTTACTTATATCAATTAAATCAATAACCTCTCCATCAATATTTATTTTTGCACTATAAATATTAGTGAATTCGTAAAGAGATTTAAAATCAAGATAAATTAAATCTTTAACGTTACTCTGCCATTGCGCACCTAACATTACACATGGGTAGGACTTGCAGCCCATACCGTGAGGTTGAACACTTACAACGGTTACGTCATCAAATCCTGTTTTTGACAATTTTGGTTTTAATCCTGTGCTATTTGCACAACCAAAAAGCGAAAAACATATGGCGAGCATGGCTATTATCTTAGTCATAATAAATTTTCCTTTGGCGTTGGTTAAGGCCTATTATCAGCCTAAAAAAAGACGCTAGTAAAGCGCCTTAGTTAATTACATTGCATTAAAATGACTTTCATTTTCCCTGTAGCGAGAAATCACCATTTCAAGCATTGAGACGCCTCCTAGTTTTTTGCTTATATTTTTCAAGTGAAATATAACCGTGCTTTCTGAACGAAAAAGCCTTGAAGCTATTTCTTTTCTGCTAACTCCTGTAACGGCTTGGTCATAAACACGGCGCTCGGCTTTAGATAGCAATTCTATGCCTGGTGTGCGATTTTCTTTAATAGCATTTAATTTCATGTAGTGCTTCGCCACTACTTCCCGGGATGAATGAACGCCAAGTTTCTTGAAAATAGATGAATAGTAGAATTTAGTTGTTCTAACTGATATTCCAACTTCCTGAGCGATAACTCTCTGTCTTACGCCTGTTATCATCAAGTCGTAAACCTGCTTTTCTCTTGGGCTGAAATGTACGCTTGAAGTATTCATGTTTACTCCGATAAAAAGCGGCTTTACGCCGCTTCCATTGTTTTAAATTGTGCCTATATAAATAGTTGCCTTCTCAGCGAGGCTTCCATTAAGAATATCTTTGAACTCTTCGGCTATTTCTTCGGATATGGTTTCCTCGCCTACAATTCTAAGCTTGATTTTAGGCTTATCCATACCGGTGAGAATTGAGAGTCTCAACGTTATGTCTCTTTTGTTTAGTCCTTGATGGGTAGAAATTTTGAAGTTTATTGTGGATGGTAGTGCATCCTTGTTTTTCGCTTCTATCCTTTCCATGGCACTGGCTTCGTATCCGAAGTTATCAACTTTGGAGTTTATTTCACGTGCTTGCTCAATGGTAAGGTTCCGCACCGATGAAGCTGCTTGCCCTACCGTCATCACTTCGCCGCCGTTTGTATCTATACTATGTATTTCGCTTTTCCAGTCTTCCAAGAACTCAGCAATGGTCTGCTGATCACATTGCCTTTCTTCAATATCTAATATCGCTCTATAGACCGCTGTTTTCTTCAAAATCAATTTAGCGCTATGGTTTTTGTGCAATGGCTTGGCAGGGGTGCCAAGATCGAAAATACATTCTGCGCTCAGGTTACTTTCATCAATAAAAATCTGAGTGTCGTCGCTGATATTTTTTTCTACATAACCTTCAAATTCACTTATCTGGTTCGTGGCGAAACTAAGCCTAAAATGGCGCGCATTGGGCATGAATTTTTCAAGGTCTTTAAACCCTACTGTGTCGGTTGAGACTATCAAGCCACCAATACCTTCCGCTTTTAGCATTTCAGCGACTTTGTTGACGCCAGCGCTTTCTTGAATTTGATTAATTGCTGATTTATCCATGATGGTACCTTATTTGTTTTCTACTAAAGTGAATTGGCCCGTTATTTCTTCTTTGGGCTGCTCAATGGTAACTACGCCTCCGCGACCTACCCACATTGGGGTTTGGCTGCTCAGGTGTTCTGCTATGGCTCCACGTTTGGTGGGCTTTACGTGTTGAAGCTTTGTTTCAATCATCACTTGGCCATGCTCGTTCAAGCGTTTGATGTTGAATTCAATTTTTACTTTGCCGACCGCATTGTTAACGACTGCGCCGAGTGCTGAATCTGTCAACATTAAAGCTAATCGGTCTTTAAAAATCCCTGCCTCGAGTTCAGACATAAAGTCGTCTATGTTGGTTAATTTTCTATCTGCCATGTTATTTCTCCGGTTTAAAAATTTAGTCTTATCAACTATGGTTAATCCCTATCTACTCCATGCATGCAGGGTGAATGAATTTAATACTTCTGATTTCTCTTGCTTTGGATCTAACGTTTACTTTTTGGTATTCCTGCTCTCTTTCGTCGGTTAACTTGATCGCCGCCTCAATGTCTCGGCTGTTCGTGACCACGGTTGTTTCCAGCGTTTCGTCTTTCTTGCTGTCATATATCTCAGCAGTCCATATATAAACCGTTTTCATTCCACCTCCGTTCCAAAAAACTCAGCGATTTGGCGCTCTATGGCGTCGGCTATATCCCCTTCGGGTAATTCGTAGTCTTCCATTACTCTGCCCTGCCTGTGTCGGTGAAAATGCGTAGCTGCCCGTTTCTGACAACTATTTCGTGTGTCTCGCCTTTCTTGTCCTGCAGGTACTTTCTGATCGTTGCCCTGTTGCAAGTAAAATAGATCGCCGCTTCGCTTTGGTTGCCTCTAAACTTTGGCATTACGTCGTTTAGGGTTACTGGCGGTTTCTCTGCAGTCTCAATTGCTTTTTTAAATTCCATGGTGTGTCTCGCGGTTCAAGCCCCCGTAGGGGCCTACTTTTAATCTTTAGGGTTAACTCGGCTTATGCAGCGTGCTAAAAACAGCGTGAAGATCACGCTTAGGATTAGGTAACCGATGATCCAATAAATCATGCTACCTCCTGTTTAAGCCCTATCTGCCGGCTTAAAAATTCGATGTATTCCTCAGCTTCTTGAAGCTTGATGCATACTTCGTCTAGCGCTTCGTTTTCTGCGCGGTCCATGTCGCTAGGCCAAAGCTCTAGAGGCGAGTAACTTTGTGCTTGTACCGCGGGGGCTTTTTTGTTTGAAGGGTGAGCCATGTAGCTGGTTGCGTCGTCACTATCGTTCCTGTGCGTTGCTTCTGAGGTAGGTTTTAGTGTCTCTGCCTGTTTGCTTGGCTCCGGTTGCTTTTCTTCCTCCTGGGCGCGCTGGGTTGCTTCTTTCTGCATTTCCGCTAGCTTGCGCTCGTTTTCTTCTGCTTGCTGTTTCAATGAAAGGGCCATTTTAAGGCTCTGCAGCGTTTGCTCTTTTAGGCCGGTTGCCTCTGCGAGTAGCTCCTGAAATAGTTCTGGGTCTATTTCTTTTTCTTCCAGCTTATTGAGCAGTTCCTGAATTTTGGCGCTGTCCACTTGCATTGCGGTGTTGCAAAGGTTTCGCATCCAGGTCATGGCGTTTTTTGCCTTCTCGATGCGCTCCGCTTCTATACGCTCTTTGCGTTCGTCTTCGGCTCGGTATGCCTCCTGCGGTGCTTCGAGTAGCTTATCCATGCGCTGTATAAGCGTTTTAAATCCTGCGTCTACCTTTTTGCCTAAAGCCGTGACCGGTGCTTTCAATGCCTTGCGGGTCTTTTCAACATCGGCGCGCAGGGGCTGTCTCTTATACACATCTCCGAGCCCACGAGACTCCTGAGCATCTCGT
>OJDI01000208.1_pt1 | contig 26980 bp, 18 predicted proteins | sample 1592601 | NCBI WGS metagenome assembly OJDI01 (sample SAMN05416845, study PRJEB24817) | seawater metagenome | isolation source: Sea water | place: Canada:Atlantic | collected 2013-07 | reverse complement strand
GAGCAGCGGATTGAAAATCCGCGTGTCCCTGGTTCGATCCCGGGTCGAGGCACCATTATTGGAACCTGGTAGTTTATTGAAAACTATCAGGTTTTTCCATTTCTGGGCCTTGTCTTTTTTAAGCAGCAGGCCATTGATTGTCACAAAGTGTGACGATTTTTTGTCACAACCTGACTTTGTGACAAAGGTATCATTTTTTTCTTTTACAATATTGTTTGCTTGCTGTGACAAATAACTCAGCGATGGATGTGTATATCGCTGAACCATCTCCAGTGTTTTCCAGCCCCCTAATTCTTTAATAGCCAATAAGTCGGTGCCACTTTCAGCATGGCGTGATGCCCAATTATGACGTAAGTCGTGAAAACGCAGTCCATCTAGACCAGCAGCTTTTGTCGTCCTTGCCCATATTCTCCTATTTAAGTCTTTAATACGCGAATTATCATAATTGAGAAAAACAAATACGGAGTTTTTCGAATTATGCAACGAACTCAGTAGTTCGAAAACTATATTGTTCATCGGTATAAGAACTGAAGAGCCACTTTTGTGTGAATCTGCGTCTACCTTCAGTGTTTGATGCTCCAAATCGACATGAGTCCATTTCAGCCCAATAATATTAGAAGCACGAAATCCGGTTGCTAAGGCAAATATGATGATGGGTTGTAGAAAGGCTGGAGCACAATCAATAAGGCGAGCAGAATCTTTCTCAGTAAGCTTATAGAAGCTTTTTTCTCGCTCTTTATGGGTTTTCAAATGGGGGACGCGATCAATCCACTCCAGCTCTTTATGAATGAAATTTAGAAAGCTTTTGATCTCTGCGAGGTATCTATTCTTGGTTGCCAACGTGACGTCAGTTTTCTTCACTAATGTTGTCAAAATAAGTTTAGAGTTTACCTCGGCTAATGGAATATCTGCGAGATACTGTGACCACCAAGCTAGCTTTTTCTTCTTTTCATCAATGGTCTTGTTTGTTTGTCTGGACTCTAGATAAAGTGTTAATGCTTCATTCCATGAACCAACCTCTTGTGAGCTACGCATCAGCAAAGCCAGCGTTTCATCGCGAAGGCGATGCTCAAAGTGCTCTGCTCGACTTTTCACAGTTTCCTTTGTGCTGCAATGAACACGTTTTACCTTGTCAGCAAATGAAACCTGAAACTTCGTAAACCAGTATTTTGAATTACTCTTTTTATAAACCATCGATATTGCTCCTCTAAAAGTTAACAACACTAATGATTTAAAAACAAAATAATAGAACTAGTTCGCAGCCGCTTTTTCGTTAACTTTCAGTGCGCCCTGAGTTATGTCTAGGTGCCCATAAGTTGTCGCGACCATTTTGGTACTAGCAAGCCCTAGAAGCTGCCTAACCTCTTCAAATGTCCCGCCTTCAAGTAAAATCTGATAGGCACGATTATGACGGAAGTGGTGGAATCTAAAGGTCGAATCTATTCCTGCCTTTTCCAAAGCGGCTTCCCACCTCTTCATATCAAATTCAATTGTTGCACCTGTGTTGTCCAGTGCGAACAAGTTGTCGTGAGTAACATTATTTTTCCTACGATATTCTAACTGGCTTTGTATAGCGTCCTTAATGGGTTTCGTTATATGAATTGTAATAATCCTGTTTCCTTTGGCGTGAAGGGCGGGAACCTTTATGAAGCTGCTGCTCCTTATTGTTGAATCTTCAATATCGCTGAGCTTCATACTTGACGTACATATATGGTTGAGTGTATTGCTTTTTCTTGTACCAGCATAGAAGGCAAAAGTGAGCAAATTTGCTTCAGTAGCGCATCGAGCATATTCGTCGCGGAAGTTAGTAAATTGCTCAGTAGACAATTCAATTAATTCTCGTTTACCTGATTGAAAAGAACACACCTTGATATTTTCGTTTATAAGACGTTTTGCAAATAGTTCGTCATACACAGCTCTTAATTCGATTAGGTACTTGTTTCTGGTACTGTCTTGCTTGCCGTTTAAAACAATAGCATCGTTAATTTCTTCGACTAATTCTTGGGAAAAATTTCGAAGATCGGTGGTAGCGAACATGTAGTTGAAAAAAGCAATTTTTCTTGAACGTTGCTCAACTTGGTTAGTAGAAGACTTTTTATCTCGCACCAACCTTTTGGCCTTTCGATAAACTTCGTTCCACAAATCAAAATTCTGCTCTTGAAAGTGTACGAGATAAGAGAAGTCGATATTTAGCAGAGATAACTTTGCTTTCAAACTTGCTGCTGCGAGTTTGACCGCTTCCTTGTAGTCGCTGGTGTGCAGCCTTTCTCGCAAGTTGAAGTTGTTTTCTTTAAACGGTGTTATTAGCTCGTGCGCACTCCTCACATCCATTCTTTTTTCCAAAGGACTTTTGTTATCTACGTTGACCACTTTCACTTTAAAATATTCGATGAAACTTCTCGCCAAGCAGAACTCTTTATCTGACAAAGTCCATTCATCTAAAAGAGGTGAAAGCTGCTCTTTATTACGGGTTAGTAAGTGATTTAAGCGTGACAAGGCGCGTTCATTGTTTGAATCAGTAAATTGAAATTGCTTTTCAAGTTCTGGTTGAGGAGCAGGTTGTTGAGACACTTCTTTTGGTTCAAACGCTACTTCTGAGAACTCCGCTGCCCTATTTGAGTCGTCTATTTTGCTTTGTGAACTATTATCGGCGGTAGCAATACAATCAACTGTTGAAGTCTCAGCTAAGTGATAATCACTCTTGCTTTCCTGAAGATGCCCGCAACTGTCGAGCGATTCGCAGAACGAAGATAAGCCACGCAAGTTGAAGAAGTATTTGTTGAGGGTCTTTGAATATTTATGAGCTATTAAACCATCGTTAGCTAACGCAATCACTTCATGTTCTGAAAGTAAGAGAAACTGCGCAGCCTCTTTGAGGCCCATTGGGCGAATTAAAGCATCTGCGACTTTTGTCTCAGGTATTTCTTGTCGAACAGCACCAGCAGCAACACTTGGGATATACCCAAGTGCATCCTGCTTGTAAAACTGTTGCGATTGAAACAATGTATCTACCTAGTTCATGGTTTGGTAGCAGTTTAATCGATGTAGAATTTCCAAAAGTGCGTAAATTTTATGTCTATTTTCTTGCCTGTAGCTCTAGGCGAAAAAAAGAGCCAACTTTTCAGTTGGCTCAGTATTGCTACAGCTGTTCAATAAAACGTGAAACTGTGCAGTTAAAAAGATAGTGAAAGTGTGGTAGCAAGTCTTTTGTCATCACGTGGTGCGTCACTTCGTCTTGAAAATACTTCAATACACCAAAGTGCATTGTTACATATACACCCGTCAACGTTTTGGCCTCCTCTGGGAGTGTATCCATCAGGGTATGGCTTATGATAATGAACTCAGTTTGCGATACGTAATTTCGAACGTAGTAAATATATGAGTCATTATTCTCATATAGTGCAATACAGTCTTCATCATCTGAGAAAAAGTGCGTAGACCTTTCAACCACTTTCAAGTTTGTCATGTCCTATCTCCATCATTTAAGTCTTATAGGGAAATAAGCCACGCGCACGGAAATTTTTCGTTTACGCGAACTACTTAGTCATGAAACCCATTAAATTAAGGAATTTTATGACAACCAATAACACTTACCTGTGCTCCGCTGTTATCTCTGACATTTTTGGCTCACTAGCTAACGCGTTTCTCTTGTTTAGAGATGATATAGACGGTGCGCAGTATAGAAATAACCAACACATCGAAGATTCGATAATGAACGTAGTATTGCAAAATCAGGTGATTACTGACCCTTCGTATCTGCCTCTTATTCGAGAGCTTGTTGGTGTAGTAGTGAGTGAACCTTTGTTATATGCAGAGTGGACAGAGGACGACTTCGAATTCTTTTCAGAACAAATGACGTTTGACTTCGACGATATTAGCGAAGATTTTCCTGACTAGGAGCTTAGTTACTTCTGAGTACAAATAGGAGTAACAATATGCAAGACACAACACAATCCATCATTAGGAAATATCAACGACAATCTCGCTCGCCATTCGAAGGAGATGATTCGACTATTTTGCTATTAGCCAATGCAACGGTTAAAGCAAATGAAGTTGAACTGGATTACCAGCGGTACATATATCTACATCGCGACGAAGTCGGCCGATGGCTAGGCATATCTATAAGCAAATCCATTGAGGATTCATTGGATGACGGAGGTGGTAAGTACCGTCAGGGAGCTGAGGCGTTGTTGCTATTGCTTTCTTATAACCAAGAAATAAGCAATTTTCTTCGATTATTTTCCGATGAAGTAGAGAGTATTTTTGGCATTGACGCTGAAACATGGATGATTGCATGTAAAGCGCGATGGCGAAAGATACTTAAGTAACTTAATGCAGCTCAATTCGAGCTGCATTTTTTATTTGAAAAATATGTTCGGTGCCGATTTTTATTCGTAGGTCATCTTAACCTCGTGATAGAGGCATGAAGTTATAGAATTGTATGCCATTTAAGGAATTATGAATAAGTTAGATGAGTAGGGCTTGATGAGGTAGTATTATCAATTGGATAGGCTGTAGCTCAACAATACGGTAACAGCTCGTTGTTGGCTTCTGTGCTTGGTTACAAGGAGTAGTAGACATGAATATAATCGATAATATTAACAACCTACTTGGCGATGATTTAAAAGAGACGATTCAACCAGGTAGTAAGTTAAAAATTGCGGCTTCCTGCTTTTCTATTTATGCATTTGAAGCACTGAAGAAAGAACTAACAAACATAGCTGAGTTAGAATTTATATTCACCTCTCCCACATTTGTTCCAAGTAATGCAACAGATAAGATTCGAAAAGAGCGACGAGAGTTTTTCATTCCCCAAGAAAAAAGTAGTAATGGAGAGACGAGCCTATATGGCACCGAATTTGAGATTCAACTCAGAAACAAACTAAACCAAAAAGCGATAGCTAAAGAGTGTGCAAGCTGGATACGTAAGAAGGCGAGTTTTAAATCAAATACTACGAGCGCTCCTATGCAACAGTTTGCCGTGATTCGCAGCGAGGATGAGCAGTCTGCATACATGCCGCTGAACGGCTTCTCTGCGGTTGATTTAGGTTATCAAAAAGGAAACGCGGTCTCGAATTTTGTGCATAAAGTCGATGATAGTATTATGTCACAGCAATACATGCAGCTCTTCGAACAAATATGGGAAGATGAAAGCAAAGTCAAAGAAGTTACCTCTTCCATAATTGAACATATTGAAACGATTTATCAGGAAAACTCGCCTGAAAAAGTTTACTTCTTGATGCTCTACAATATCTTTTTCGAGTTCCTGGATGATCTGAATGAAGATGTTCTACCGAATGATAGAACGGGTTACCAAGATACCCTCATCTGGAACAAGCTATTTAATTATCAGAAAGACGCAGCTACAGGTCTCATAAACAAATTAGAGCAATATAATGGCTGTATTTTGGCTGACTCGGTTGGTCTTGGTAAAACCTTCACCGCATTGGCAGTCATAAAATACTATGAATTACGAAATCGCTCGGTGCTATTACTGTGCCCTAAGAAACTTGCAGACAACTGGCTGAATTACAATCGCAACCTAAAAACCAATATATTTGCGAAAGACCGTTTTAACTATGACGTGCTATGCCATACCGATTTAGACCGGACGAGTGGTGAATCATTCGGAACATCTTTGAACCGCGTTAATTGGGGAAATTACGATTTAGTCGTCATCGATGAATCCCATAACTTTAGAAACGATAACCCAGTAAAAGACCGTGAAACGCGTTACCAGAAATTGATGAACAAGGTAATTCGTGCAGGGGTAAAAACCAAAGTATTAATGCTGTCAGCGACTCCTGTGAACAATCGATTTACAGATCTTAAAAACCAATTGGCATTGGCATACGAAGGGGAACAGGAAAAGTTATCAGAAAAACTGCGTACTACTAAATCGATAGATACAATTTTTAAGAATGCACAACGCGCATTCAACGACTGGTCTAGGCTTGAACCTGAAGAAAGAACTCCAGCCGCTATATTAAATGCACTGGAATTTGATTTCTTTGAATTGCTTGATGCCGTCACCATTGCAAGATCAAGAAAGCATATTCAAAATTTTTACGACACAAGTGATATAGGAAAGTTTCCAACCCGTTTGAAGCCAATTTCACACCAATGCCCTCTAACCTATAAGTCAGATGTAATATCACTGAACGACATTTTCTCTCAGCTACGACTATTGAAACTTTCTGTGTACGCGCCTGTAAGTTATATCCTGCCAAGTCGCTTAAAAAAGTATGAGGAGCTTTACGACACGGAAGTTGAAGGGGGTAAAGGAAAGCTTCGCCAAATCGACAGGGAAAAAAGTCTAGTTGCTCTGATGACAACCAACCTGCTTAAACGTTTGGAAAGTTCTGTTCATGCTTTCAGGCTGACATTAAAAAGCCTCTACGACAATCACACAAATACGCTTAAGTTGATAGAAGCGTTTTATGATAATAATGGCGTTACTGAAATTGATGACTTCGCAGGAGCATTAGCCGCTGTTGATTCAGAAGATGATGACTTACCCGTATTTCAGGAAATGGAGATTGGTGGGAAAATCAAGATCCAACTCATGGACATGGACTTGCCTTCCTGGCAGCAGGATTTAAGTGCAGATCTAGAGATTATCAGCGCACTTTTGGAAGAGATGAAGTCCATCACTCCAGAGCACGATGCGAAATTGCAACATCTAAAAAAACACGTAAATGAAAAAATTGAAAACCCAATAAACCCGAATAATAAAAAAGTCATTATATTCACAGCATTTGCAGATACGGCTGATTACTTATATGCCAATTTGGCGGCAGAATTACAGGGCGGAAAGGGTATTCACTCAGCCAGGGTTACAGGTCAAGGTAACCCCAGAACTACCATTAAAACGGTTAAAAAAGGATATGATCTGCAAGAGTGTTTGACGCTTTTCTCTCCCAAGTCGAAAGAAAAGGAACTTGTACTGCCCCATGAACCAGCTGAAATCGACTTGCTCATTGCTACAGACTGTATTTCTGAAGGTCAAAACCTACAGGATTGTGACTACCTAATTAACTATGACATTCACTGGAACCCTGTTCGCATTATTCAGCGATTTGGGCGAGTAGACAGGATTGGCTCACCCAATGAATCCATTCAACTGGTAAACTATTGGCCTGACATCTCGCTAGACGAATACATCAATTTAAAAGAGCGTGTCGAAAGCCGAATGACCATAGTTGATGTTACTGCGACGGGTGACGACAATGTGTTAAGTGCAAAAGCAAACGATGTTAGTTACCGTAAAGAGCAGCTCAAGCGGCTCCAGGAAGAAGTTATCGAACTCGAAGATGTAAAAACTGGCATCTCGATTACCGACCTCGGCTTAAACGAATTCCGCATGGATTTGATTAACTTTGTAAAAGAACAAGGGGAACCCAGAGGAATACCCAATGGTATGCACGCCGTGGTGCCAGCTGATCCTGAACGAGGTTTAGTGCCAGGAGTAATATTTACGCTGAGAAATATAAACGAGGGTGTGAATATTGATCAAAAGAATCGCTTGCACCCTTATTACTTGGTTTACATAAACGAGCAAGGTGAGGTCATTGCAAATCATTCAGAAGTAAAACGGCTATTAGATCTCACCAGAACTTCTTGCAAAGGGGTAATTGAACCCGTTAGTAGTGTTTGCAAGTTGTTCAATGAGCAGACTAATGATGGCAAAGAGATGGACATGTATTCCAATCTGTTATCTCAAGCCATTCACTCGATGATAGCCGTAAAAGAAGAGCAGGATATTGATAGTCTGTTTAGCGGTGGTGAAACATCTGCATTAATAAATAACATTCAAGGGCTAGAAGATTTTGAGTTGATTAACTTCCTTGTGGTCAAGTAAGCAATCGATGAAAAGTGATATTGAGTTAATCCAATTGGTAGCGCACGGAAAGCACTATGACTGACGAAAACAGAAAGATTCATAACGGTAAGAAAGGCTTTTTCCGATATCCAAACAGTACAGCGGTCAATCGAAACCTGCCCAAGAATAAGATTTATGAGCAAGCGAAAGCAGACACTAAACTCAAAGAAATGTTTGTGAATGAAGTAGATCAAATTCTATGGGCACACAAGTTGTCTTCAACAACACTCAATATAGAAGGTGATAAGAACATCGCTGAAATTCAGGTGTTTCGAATCCAGCTTAAAGGGGAGGCATTGAATAATGAGGTATTACAAGCTATTGATAAGGCGATACCTCATCCCATAATTTTCGAACTTAAAACAAGTGCCAATAAATTAACTATATCAGCGGCCTATAAAGAGATAGGGAAGAATGGCGGCATCACGTTATCGGAGTATTATCAATCAGGTACGTTGCTCGATGGAAGTAATGATGATGTTAGGGAAAATTTACCAACGGTATTAAATGTAAAAGCGCTGTACGAGCAGTTGCTAGTTTCACTCTTGCCTTACGAACTTAGAGATAACGAAACATTTCCTCAATTAATCGCACGGATTGATGAAATAAGCAGTTTAGAAAAAAAACACATTCAAATTAGTAAAAAGCTCAGCACAGAAAAGCAGTTTAAGAAAAAGGTAGCAATAAACGCCGAGCTTAAAAATATCAAACAACAGTTAAAGATTTTAACTACCGAACAAGATTAAAAGATTCAAAGATTAGGACATGCAATGGACAAGTTAAAAATGCACTCGCCAGATTTATCCCAAGCGAACATTGAAAAAATACAGTCACTATTTCCTAACTGTGTTACCGAGGTTAAGGGCGAAAATGGTGAGATAAACCTAGCTGTAGATTTTGATCTGTTAAAGCAAGAGTTATCGGACTCTATCATTGAGGGGCCTCAAGAGCGCTACCAACTAAATTGGCCTGGAAAACGGGAAGCGCTGTTAACAGCCAATGCGCCAATTGCTAAGACTTTACGGCCAAACCTAGATAAAAGTTCTAACTTTGAAACGACAGAAAATATATTTATTGAGGGGGACAACCTAGAAGCGTTAAAGCTTCTACAGGAAACTTACTTAGGCAAAATAAAGATGATTTATATAGATCCTCCATACAATACTGGTAGTGACTTAATATATGAAGATTGTTTTGCGTCAGACTTAGATAAGTATTTGTTGGAAAGTAATCAGCTTGATGTATCTGGAAATAAATTGTCGACAAACCCTGAAAGTAACGGACGTTTCCATTCTGACTGGTTAAATATGATCTACTCTAGATTAAAGTTAGCGCGTAACCTCCTGATGGATACAGGAGCGATATTTATCTCAATAGGGAATGATGAAGTTACAAACTTGAAAAAAGTCTGCGATGAGATTTTTGGCGAAAAAAACTTTATAGAATCCATTACATGGAATAAACGTATACCTAAGAATGATAAAGGTGTGGGTAATATTCATGAGTACATTCTCATTTACGTGAAGGATGCTAGTCAAAATCTTGAGTTTACGATGAGAAAGGATGGGCTAGATGATATTTATACCCTCTTAGCTCAATTAAAAAAGAAAAATGTACCTATACAGGAAGCCGAAAGCCAAGTTAAAAAGCTATATAAAAAGAATGGATATGATAGAGGCATAACTCTATATAATTCTCTTGATAAGGATTATAAGCTCTGGGGTAAGATTAATATGAGTTGGCCTAATGCGAATACTTTTGGGCCTGACTATACAGTTCTCCACCCATTGACGAAAAAGCCAGTAAAAATGCCCGATAGAGGATGGCGATGGAAGGAAGATACTTTTAATGAAGCTGCAAAGCTTGAAGACGGAGAGTATAAAAACATCGAGATTCTCCACGATGGTAGCGTCTTATGTCACAAAATTTGGTTTGCTAGAGATGAAGGCACACAACCTAGTTCTGTAACCTATTTGGATGAAGTTAATACGTTTCTCTTACGCTCTATCTTATCTACTAAGAGTGATGGTGGAATTGAAGTTGAAAAGCTTTTTGAAGGAAAAAGTTATTTTTCTTATCCCAAGCCCACGTCCTTGATTAAAACATTTATAAGCTCAATGAATTTCCAGTCAAATGATATTGTTATGGATTTTTTTGCTGGTTCAGGAACTACAGCAGATGCTGTTATGCAGGTTAACCAAGAAGATGGGCTTAATAGAAAGTTTATTGTTGTTCAAGTGAATGAGCCAATTTCCGAGAAAGATACAGCATTCAAAGTTGGTTACAAATATATATCTGAATTAACACGAGACAGAATTGTAAGGGCAGGTCAAAAAATAACTTTGGACACAAAAAGGATTGTAGATACTGGGTTTAGATACTTAAAGATTGATTCTTCTAATATGACTGATGTGTTTTACAGTCCAGACCAAGCCAATCAAGCCGATATGTTTGCTCAAGTCCAAAACATCAAAGAAGATAGAACCGATGAAGATTTACTGTTCCAGGTACTATTAGATTGGGGCGTAGGCTTAACGCTGCCTATATCAAAACAGCAAATTTCCTCCAGGGATGTTTTTTTTGTAAATGCTGATGAAACAGGTGAAAGCGCTGATCTAATCGCGTGTTTCGCATCTGATATTTCTAACGAATTAATTAAAACCATTGCTGAAAAGCAGCCATTACGTGTTGTTTTCAGAGATGATGGGTTCGCCACAGACGCTGTGAAAATTAATGTTGAGCAAATCTTTAAGCAGATTTCACCGATTACTGACGTCAAGTCTATCTAAGAGGTGATAAATGAAGCTTAATTTTAAACCTTTAGAGTACCAACAAAAATCAGTGCAGTCGGTGATCGAGTGTTTTCGAGGCCAGCCTAATACAGCAGCTATTCAATATCGCATTGATCCAGGCTGGGCGAAAAAGGGGCAAACACAGTCAGCTCAATTTGACGAAGATGGCTTTAAAAACGTTGAGATTCAGTTATCAGAAGATCAGTTGTTGGAAAATATCCATGATGTCCAAAAATCGCAGAATCTTCCGCTGTCTAATGGCCTGAAGAACTACACCGATGAAAGTGGGAAAGCAAAAAGAAGTTACAGCCCTGGTGCGGACATTAACCTAGACATCGAAATGGAAACGGGAACAGGTAAAACCTATTGCTATATCAAATCGATATTTGAATTAAATAAGCAGTATGGCTGGTCTAAATTCATCATTATGGTGCCGACCATAGCCATTAGGGAAGGCGTTCACAAATCACTGGAAGTAACTGCTGAGCACTTCAATCAAATATATGGCAAGAAAATACGCTCCTTCGTCTACAACTCAAAAGACCTTCATAATATTGAGAGCTTTTCGTCTGATGCGGGCATTAACGTTATGGTTATCAATATCCAGGCGTTTAACGCTACTGGTGCAGATAACCGTAGGATATATGAAGAGCTGGATGATTTTCAAAGCCGACGTCCAATTGATGTTATCAGTGCTAATAGACCAATACTCATCCTTGATGAACCTCAAAAGATGGAAGGGCGAGCCACGCAAGAAGCATTACCAAGGTTTAAGCCACTTTTCATATTGCGCTATTCAGCTACTCACAAAACGGTGCATAACAAAATTCACCGACTTGATGCTCTGGATGCATACAACCAGAAACTGGTTAAGCGAATCTCAGTAAGAGGAATTAAAACCAATGGTTTGGCTGGAACAAATGCCTACCTTTATCTGGAACAAATAGAAATATCGAAAAAAGCTCCCGTCGCTCGTTTAGAAATAGAACAAAAGCTAAAGTCTGGAGATATTAAACGAAAAGTAGTGAAGGTGAGTAAGGGGGATCGGCTGTATGACTTGTCAGGTGAACTACCTCAATATGACGGGTTTGTCGTATCAGAGATTAATGCGGTAACTGATACATTAGAGTTCTTAAATGGTAACAGCATTCAGGTAGGTGTGGCTTCGAACGACATTACAGAAGAAGTTATGCGCCGGATTCAAATCCGCGACACTATTAAAACTCATTTGGACAAAGAGAAAAGACTTTTTAGTAAAGGTATCAAGGTACTCTCACTGTTCTTTATAGATGAGGTCGTTAAGTATCGTGATTACAGTGAAGCCGATGAGAAAGGTGAGTACGCAAGGGTATTTGAAGAAGAATACCAAACTCTAAAAGAAGAGTTGTTAGATGAGCTGCCAGAAAATGACCCTTTCAGGAAGTATCTAGAGAAAATAGATGCTAACAATACGCATGAAGGCTACTTTGCTATAGATAAAAAGAAAAAACTCGTTGACCCAAAAGTAAAAACTCGTGGAGAAGAGCGGGGACTGGCGAATGATGAAAGTGCAACTGCTGCATACGATCTAATCCTGAAAAACAAAGAACAGCTTTTAAGCTTAGAAGAAGATAAACGCTTTATATTTTCGCATTCAGCGTTACGAGAAGGCTGGGATAACCCCAACGTATTCGTAATCTGTATGTTGAAACATGCCGACTACAATAACGTTGTTTCACGTCGCCAAGAGGTCGGGCGCGGCCTGCGTATTTCCGTAAACCAGCAAGGTGAACGACAAGACCACCCCGCTACTGTGCATGATATTAATGTACTTACAGTAGTAGCAAATGAAAGCTTCGGTGACTTTGTAAAAGGGCTTCAAACAGATATCAGTGAGTCACTTTCTGCAAGACCGAAGAAGGCTGATAAAGCCTACTTTTTGAATAAAGTGATTAAGACAGAGCAGGGCGATGTAGTTGTTGATGATGAGATAGCAAGAGCTATTGAACGATATCTTATTAAGAATGACTACGTGGATGATAACGATGAAATTACCGATCTTTATCACGCTGAGCTAAAAAATGATGAGCTGGGTAAGTTACCCGAGTTATTGGTTCCTTATCGAGAACAGGTTGTTGAGTTAATTAATGGTGTATTCAGTCAGGCGCAATTACCTGAAATTATTGATGATCGTAAACCGAAGACCAATGTTTTAAACGCCAACTTCGAAAAGAGGGAGTTCCAAAAACTTTGGAACAAAATTAACCGAAAGGCGGTTTACCAGGTTAATTTTAGTTCTGAGGAACTGATTAATAACTCTATTTCTGCTATTAACGAACATCTTTATGTCACGCCGCTTCAGTATACTATTGAAGTGGGGGATCAAAGTGAAAAGCTTACAGAAGAACAGTTAAACCAAGGCCGAGGCTTTGAAGTCAGAGAGACTGATAGGCAGGCTCATAATGCTCCAATACAGTCTTCAGTACCTTACGACCTCATCGGCGAAATAGCTGAAGATACTAAGCTTACTAGAAAATCAGTTTGCGCAATCCTGCAAGGTATCGCAGCTGATAAATTTGCTCTATTTAAAGTAAACCCAGAGCAATTTATCAGTGATGTAGCTCGTATCATCAATGAAGAAAAAGCAACGGCAACTATTCAACAGCTCTCTTATGACCTAATAGATGAGACTTATGAAAGCGATATATTTACTCAAAATCAGGTGATTAATGATTTTAGTAAGGTCGTTGAGAACCTTAAAAAACATGTTTATGACTTTGCGTCTACCGACTCTAAAGTTGAAAGGGCGTTCATCAAGGAACTGGATACCAGCAATGATATTGAGGTTTATGCCAAGCTGCCCAGAGGGTTCACTATACCAACGCCACTAGGTTCCGAAGGTTACAATCCCGACTGGGCTATTGCTTTCAAAGAAGGCACGGTGAAGCATGTACTGTTTGTGGCAGAGACAAAAGGCTCAATGTCTACTATGCAACTGAAGAAGATTGAAGAAGCGAAAATTGAATGCGCCAAGAAATTCTTTGAGCGACTCGAACAGGAAGTGGAATCTGACGATGACGCTGAAAAGGTCAAGTTCAATATGGTAGCAAGCTACAGCGATTTGCTAAAAGTCGTTGGATAAAACAACAATTTAGGACGAATTAGTGGAAGTTAAAACATGGAACGGTGGGCTTCATGCCCAAGAAGTCAAAGCTATAGAAAGAATTAAGCAAGCATTTCAAAAGCCTAAAATAAAAGATTTAAAGCCTGTACGGGGAGGCTCTTTACAAGATCAATTAAAAAGTATTGGTGGTTCATCGATGTTTCCCTGGAAAGGCTATGCAGGCTTCCGGTACGTCGATACAAAAGGAAATGAAGGCGAGTTTGACCTAGTAATTGTAACCCACTGTAACGTCCTGATTGTTGAGCTAAAAGATTGGAACGGTGCTGATATCAAGTCACACGCTGACAAATGGTACAAGGGTAGCAAGGATATGGGGCGCTCTCCCGTGAGCGTTACCCAGAACAAAGTTTTTCTATTAAAAGATAAGCTAGACAAGGTGAAACACAAACTCACCAGTAAGAAACTGCCTTGGGTTGATTTTTTTGTGGTTATGTGTGGGAACGCTAAATTCCACAACATTTCAGAAAAGGACAAAAAACATACTATCTCTCTCGAAGAGTTTTTAAAGTTTGCAAATGAAGATGTCTTCAATAAAAGATTTAGGCCTTTCGAAAATACTAAAACGTTAAATCTAGATTTTAGAACTCTAGATGGAGTATTTAGTGATGAGTCTACCGCGCCGAAACAGGTTAGCGTTGGAGGTTATAAAGCCAGTGAGCTGATAGATGAACATCCCAAAAAGATCTATAAAGAATTTCATGCAGTCTCTGAATCTTCAAGACAAGATACGGCGTTGTTACGTATCTGGAACTTTGACAATTTCGAAGGAGTAAAAGGAAGAACGCCTGAGGGTAGATTCGAAATTGTATCGCGTGAAAAACAAGTTTTGCAGTACATAAAGCACAAGAATAATGAGTTGTATAAAAATTGTTTGAGGGCGTTGTCTAGTCTTGAAAAAGATAATGTAACGACGGAGTATAGCGAACTTTATGAGATCCCATCGCACCATAGTCGGTTTAATGAATTTATTATTAAATATGCTGACAACTACAGTGAGATTGATCGGGTAAATATTGTAAAGCTATTAATTGCTAAATTTGCCGATCTGCACAAAATTAAGGTCGCACACAGAGATTTAGGGGATCACAGTATATGGTTATCCCCTAGCAAAGAAGTCGCATTGTCTAACTTTATATCCGCTTATTACCAGCCAGCGGGAACAGTTGGAGATTATCGTCAACAGCTTTCTGTAAATGATCTTTTTGATACATACAACCCTAATCAGACGCCATTCCAGAGTGATGTTAACAGTCTAGCAGTTATGGCTTGGCATATTCTGAATGGAAAGCGAATTTCTGTTAAGAGTTGTGAAAGTTTAAACGAAGAGATCGCTAATTCAACGGCATGGTACTCTGCCGTATTGCAGCAAGCGCTGAGAGAGGATTGTTTTACTAACGCCGACGAGTTTTTTGATAAATTTTTTGAAGCAGATCCTAATTGCGAAACCTCTTTTGACTTTGATGTTGCGGAGCTAGAGCCTTATATAAAGCAGGTTCATCACACTAGAGTTTACAGAGACGACTTTTTTATCTTGGAGAATGACGAAAAAGAAGTTTATGAGTCGGATGGGCATATTGTAAAAGCTTGGTTGAACATTCTACCAAGTTCGAATAACCCTGCTCTTAGTTTTAAAGTGCTCAATTTTTTAAAGCAACTAGAAGAGCTACAAACAATTTCTCCAGAATATATTCCGACTATTAGGGATTTCGGCTTAGCTCATAAATCAGCTAGCTTATACTTAGTTACCGATAAAATTGACGGTAAACATTGGGGAAGTCTTGAGGTCTTATCTGATAAGAAAATTGAACTTATAGAAAGTTTAATTAAGGTCATTGAGCATCTACATGGCCTCGGCATTAGTCATGGTGATTTACATCCTGAGAACGTACTACTTCAGCAGACTGATGAAAGTATCAAAATCTACTTGATTGATATTCCAGATTTTTCAGCTGACATTAATGAGGTGAAAAATAATCGATACAGCCCTGAACACATTGATAATTCGACACCGTTTGAGCGAGATAACTTCGCTGTCATACGAATGGCATCAGAACTACTAGACATTTCGTGGGGAGAGGAGTCAGAAGACTATTCTTCAATAGCAGATTGCATTGTTAAAGAATTAAACGATAGAGAAGCTGGTTTTAAAACTCTGAGTAGGTTCAAAAAAGCACTACATTCAAGAGCAAGTGATACTGGGAACCTAATAGAAGTTATCATTAATAAGCCCTTTGAAGAACTTACAATATATCCTGACAACGGCAAATTATACGTTCAAGTTTCCAAAGCCAAAGAGCACGGAGATTTGTTTATAGAAATGCATGGAATAGGTGGGATTTTTAAAAGCATCTTTCAAGGTAGAGAAAATACTCTTGTTGTGGGCTTTGAACCTAAACCAAGAAGCTCTGTTATACCGAGTATAATTGACTCCTCACAGTTCGTTGTAGATTTTCCAATCCGAATAAAATCAGGCACTACGTCTAAATTAAACAGTCTAACTGTAGCATTGCAGAAAAATGAAGCATTTCAACGAACCAAATCCATCGTTCTAAAGCCTGAAGAAACTACTCACCAAGAACATGGACTTACTGAACAGCTTAAAGCGGCATTCAAATCGATAGACGATTCTAAACCTACGAAGGATATTGGACTAAACATATCTACGGTTAAGCTATGGCAAGCAATTATAGACACGGAGACTGAATCATATCCTTGCATTGAAATGACGGGTGACATCGTTGAAGTAAAAGAAATGAATGATCATTTGATTATTCCTTACTCGTCTGATGTAGATATTCTGGGGAAATTTAGAAAAGATGACACAGTTGAAGCGTTAAAGATCGATGGCGAAAAGGAAATCTTTTTAGGTGAAGTAATTTTAAAAAATTCTGCGATGAATGAGGTTCGAGTAGGGCGTGTCAGACCAATTACTCGGGCATTAAAAGATGGAGAAGTTGTTTACTTTAGGACAATGCAGGATAAAGCTTCATACACTAAGCGAAAGGCTGCACTAGAGAGGCTATTAGATAATGAGGGAGTTATCAGTCGATTGACTGAATATTTTGATCCTAATTGCTCACTAACAGCAACTGAATATCCTGTAAAAGTTACGGACAGTGATTTTGCTCGCTACGATAGAGAAGATGATCATGGCAACAAAATAAGTCTGAACCTTCAACAAAGAAATGCATTCCAAAATATTATCCAAAACGGCCCTTTATCCATGTTGCAGGGGCCGCCTGGGACGGGTAAAACCGAGTTTATTGCAGCATTTGTCCATTATTTGGTGGAAAAGCAGAACGTAAAAAGAATTTTACTAGTTAGCCAATCACATGAGGCGGTTAACACGGCAGCAGAAAGAATTCGCTCCCATTGTGCCAGACTCGATACTTCCATACAGGTCGTTAGATTTAGTAATAGCGAAAGAGCTGTTTCTGATGGTTTAAAAGATGTGTACTCAAATGCCCTAGTTTCTGAAAAAAGAGCATTGTTTCATGCCGAGTTGAAACAACGTGTCGAAGTGCTATCGACTCCATTGGGTTTAGATGCTGAGTATCTATCTTCATTAGTAATGGCTCAAGTAAACCTTTTTAAGCAGATTGATGCTTTTGCTAACGCAATGAAAAGCTTCTCATCTCAAGAGGATGAAGAAGATAAACGTTCGCTGAAGATGATTATTTCTGAATTGGATCAAAGTATTAGAAGAAGCCTTATAGATGATTATCGTCTAGTATTCGATGAAAAAAGAGATATTCGGGAGGCACAACAAGAAGTAATCAATAAGCTTAATCACGATTTTTCTGTACGGCCTCATGAAGCCAGGAAAGCGCTGGCCCTAGCCAATATTTCAATCGATATGTTGGATGTATTGGATACAGAAAAGGCTAATTACGAAGAATTTTTTGCTCGTTCTAGACAGCTTGTAACCGGAACCTGTGTTGGTATTGGACAAAGACACATTGGAATTGCTGCGAATCAGTATGATTGGGTTATCATCGACGAGGCCGCTCGCTCAATTGCTAGTGAGCTTGCAATTGCGATGCAGTCAGGAAAACGGATTTTGTTAGTTGGTGATCACCGACAACTCCCTCCTTTATACCAAGAACCACATAAAAAGGCATTGGCACAAAAGCTAGGCATAGATAGCAGAGAAACTGATCTGGATGCGGTTTTGCAAAGTGACTTTGCTCGCGCATTTGAGTCCAGTTATGGAAAGCAAGCTGGTGCAGCACTTTTGACCCAATATCGTATGGCAGCTCCAATAGGAGATTTAGTCTCTTCATCTTTTTATGATGGTGATTTGAAAAACGGCGAAAGAGCTATTCCTGACATATATGGGAATGCGCCAAGAGAGTTGCAAAATACCGTGACTTGGTTGGATACCTCAAACCTTGGTTCTAAATGCTACCACCAAGATGATAAAGGTGTGAGTATATATAATCGGTGTGAAGCTGACATTATTATCAATTTATTAAAAGATATCGCGCAAAGAAGACATCTTAAAACTTCCCTGCAAAGTGTTGTTAAAGAAAACGAAGCGGCGATCGGCGTCATTTGCATGTATGGCGAGCAGAAAAGGCTTATTCGAAAGAAGTTTAATGAATTGGAGTGGGATGAGGATTTCAAAAAACTGGTTAAAATTGACACTGTTGACAGCTACCAAGGTAAAGAGAACCGAATCATCATCTTGTCAATTACTCGATCAAGTAGAGACATGAAACCACGATTTTTGAAGACTCCAAATAGGATTAATGTAGCTCTATCCCGAGCAATGGATCGTTTACTCATTATTGGTTCAAAGCATATGTGGCAAAACCGGAACAGTGACTTACCGCTTGGTAAAGTCTTGAGTTTCATTGAATCGAAAGATTTAAGTGATGGCTATTCCATCATGATCTCTAACGTTCAGTAAAAGGAGTTTAAGAATGTACGAAGATCTGCACCTCGCTTTTCACGAGATTGATTTTATTGTTCCTGTACACAGATTTAATATTCAATATTCTTACGTTACAAAGGAAAGGCTTTCATTCATCCGAGAATTCGTTCTAAGGATTGTTCAGCTTTCCCCACTAAAGCCAAATCAGATAGCGACTTATTTGGGCTTAAATAAAGAAGAACTGAATGAAGCTCTATCTGACTTAATGAGCACGGGGGATTTACAGATATCAGAATCAGGTGACATATTATTAACACCACAGTCGGAAGATTACTTTGAAGATTTAGGTAAGTTACCTAAAACATCGTCTATCATGGAGACATCTTCAATTTTGTCATTCGAAATCGGTGGATTTAATTGTCTTGGTTCAAGAAGGATTAGGGATAACTGGAAGTTCGGTATTGCTTTGAATGTTGATAATGAGATTATTGCAAATAGCGCCAATCACGCAAAGACGACTTTTCAAAGAAAGTTTTATCAATATTACGATAAAGAATGGCTCAAAGGGGTGAAATCTGACAGCAACGAAAAGCCTACAATTTACAGTTTTGATTCTGTAAATAAGCTAGGTCAAGACTCTCTAAGGTTGACTAACTTATTTAAAATTGATTTAGAGGGTAATCCGCTTGAGCGGGATGACTATGAATCGCTTGAAAACTCTAACGAGGTTAATAAGCTGGTTACAAAGGCGCTGTCTATTGAAGGGAGTCGAACTAACATTCCTGAAGTGGCTGAAGCAATGAAATCTATTGGCGATAATTGGACAGTACAATTTTTCAATAGTTCTTCAATTGATGTACCCGCTTTCACAGCTAAAAGAGCTGAGTCAGAGGTGAACCCCAAGATTCCTCTACCATTAGTGGGGCCTGCTTATTCCAAAGAAAATTGGAGATTGATATTGGAATCTATCAAAAAGGCCAATGAAGTAAGTAAAAAATCAAACAATCCAAAAGTTTCACGCCTGACTTGGATCGCACCTTCAGATAAATATTGGGGAAAAAGCTCAAGACTGACAACAGTAATAGATGATCTGAAAAATTTTGCTCACACAAGGTCTAAGAAACCTCAAAAAATGTATGAAGCAGAAATTTTCTTACCCGTACCAGATACTAACGATAAACAGGCAATCAGGCGTTGGTTAAATGACTTTGGCAAAGAATCGGCCCTTATCAAAGGACTATCAGAGGGCTTTTTGAATGGGTGTGTTGAAGTGATTTTTATGGAAGATCAATTTGTTACAGTGCTTTATCACCTGGCTAAGCCAGATCTTTTACCTGTTACTATGCCAGTTGGATTTATTTCAAAAGATAAATCTATTGTTAGAAAAATCCAATCATTGGCTAATGATTATGTTGATGGAATGAAATCATTTGACCAACCTAATAATTTCGGGGCATTAGCTCAAGTATAAAGGATGTAACTTATGACAAAAAATTTTGCCCAGTTGTTCGAAGAGTCACTAAGAAAACTAGAAGATAGACCTGGCTCAATTGTGAAAGGAGCGGTTGTTTCAATTGATAAAGACGTCGTACTTGTTAAAGCGGGTCTAAGATCTGAATCCTGCATTCCCATTGATCAATTTCGCGATAGTGAAGGGCGTGTAAATCTGAAAGTTGGAGATGAAGTAGATGTTGCCTTCGATTTTGATTCAGATGGGTTTGGAGACCTCATTCTTTCCAGAGAAAAAGCGAAAAGGCATGAGGCTTGGGTCAATATAGAAAAATCACTTGAAGAAAAAACTCCAGTTAAAGGAGTTATTACAGGCAGGGTGAATGGTGGGTTTACGGTTGAGGTTAACAGCATTCGGGCCTTTTTACCTGGTTCAAAGTCGGGTATCCCAATGGGAGACAGTAGTCCACTAGAAGGTAGAGAGTTGGATTTTCAAGTTATTAAAGCAGATGCAAAGAGAAATAATGTTGTTTTATCAAGGTTTGGTTTTGAAGAAAAGAAAACTGAAAGACCCCCCAGAATAGCAATTGAAACTTTAAGTGCTGGGCAAATTATCCGTGGGTTCGTGAAGAATGTTACTGATTATGGTGCCTTCATTGATATTGGTGGTATTGATGGTCTCCTACATAAATCTGAAATGAACTTACAGGTAAAAGGAATTAAATCTCCTTCAGAATTACTTCAGGTTGGCGATGAAGTGAATGTCGTTATAAAACGACTTGATATCCAAAGTAAAAAAATTTCATTAAGTATAAGAAGTCCAAAAGACGTCTGCTGGGAACTAGAGCGTGAAAACTTCACCCTTGGTCAAAAGGTGACAGGAAAAATAATAGCAAGTTTAGATGATTATTATGTTCTCGATTTAATGAATAATGTACAAGGCCGAATTAAATCAACAGCAGAGCAAGATATTCAACTTGGTAACGAGATCGAGGCTTTCGTATCAAGTCTAAATGATGAAGAAAAAGTAATAGAACTGACTTTTACAGACAGAAACAAATTGTCATTTTCTGATATCGCTGGCTTGCTGTAAAGATTTTACAGTTAAAGATGAAGTAGATTGAGTAGAGTATTTTTTGCTGTGAAATTTGCCCTTGTTCACTTTTTCTCGCTATTCGTGCTTATTGATAAATGAGGATTTGAAACTTTAACTGAGGGCGCTCAAACATCACTTCGTAAACTGCCAACCCGCGGATTTCCTAGAACCCGCAACGTGATTGGATGCCATCGAAGGTTTCCGGCTGCTTTTCAAGTTGTATTTGCAGTGAAGGGCCAACGCTAGGTTCGTTGGTTGATATCTCAGCACGAATGCGCTGCGTGAGATGTCTGATGATCGGCAGAGCAATGAAAGTGGAAAAGCAGGCATTTCGGTGCCTGCTTTTTCTTTTGTGCAAAAATTTCCCTCTAGCAAGCCTAGATATCTTTAGGACTAACTAAGGATATCAACATGAAGATCACAAAAGAAATAGCTTTTGACACACTTATTAAATTCTCAAAAAATAGCATGACACTCGGGTATATATTTCTCGCGTTTGCATTGTTTCCATTCTGGCATGAGATAGTCGCTGTATTGCTCGATTGGAAGCCTGCTGCTGAAGCAGATTTTGAGTTGAATAAGTATTTTTACTACAACTGCGTGTGTATAGCTGCATCGCTATTTTTCGCACTGTCAGCAGGTATTGTTCTACGATTTATGACAGACGAATAAAGCGATTTTACTGACGGGCATTCTATGCCCGTTTTCTTGTTCCACGAAAGTTACCATTAATCGTTCTTAGTTACTTATGCGGGTCATAAGCAACTTAGGAGGACAAATGACTAAGCAACAACAACTCGTAATCATTGCATTAGACATGATTACTAAATTTTTGATGAGTATCGGAGACGTAATTTTTGTAATTTGGATTTTTCAAGTGATCACTGAATTTGAGGCGCATAGCTCATACCCATTTGTTGGAATTAGGGGGGCGATGTTTATATTTCTAATATATCTGGTAGCCCTTGCTATCTACCTTCAAGAGAAACGGCTTCGTAAAAAGTTTCATTAGAAAATATTAAGAGCACCGCAAGGTGCTCTTTTTTTACGACAATAGTTTATCGATAAAATGTCTGTTCTATTGGGTCAATAAATTTTGTTCTATAGATGATTTTTTCTTGAAGTTTGTTTGCATCATAATCACTTAGCAAAGGCTGTTTCGTTTTACGATCATAACGATGAGGCATCTCCTCAAACAGTTGTTTGTGAAAACGTTGTGTGTCGTTATTAATCTTTTGAGAGCAGGGAATAATGAAGACTTTATCGTAAAGTCTATTTTCATCTAGCATTGCGTCACGCAATTTCAGTAACGTTTTTTCGTGTTGCTGCTTGCGCTTAAATGAGGCTTCTAGTTCAACAGCTGCCACCTCGCCGTTGGCTAGCTGTACCAACGCATCGACATTTTTTATGTTTGACGAAGTATGAATTCGCTTAAATTCAGTTTCAGTCAAATAACCATCCCATAGAGGTTTTGGGATGCCATCCTTTGTTTGATTTTGTAATCCCAGGCTTAGTACAAAACTCATAATTGAGTCGTGCATTATTGCATTTTGATTCACTTGGGTGATTGGCTCTTGTGCAGAACGGAAGGGGATGTCTATTCGCATGAGATCTGATGCAAACTTAGCACCAGAGTGAGTTAGCACATATATGCGCCCATCTGCTGCCCTGTCTGTTTCTGCAATTGATAGAAGTCCTTCTTTCACTATTCTATTTAGAGACTCCAAAACTTTGTGCCGTTTAATCTGCCAAATCGCTTCACATGTAATCGCAGATACGAACCCGTTCCTAGCGGCGAGGAGTAACGCTAAATATTTTTTTTCTCGGCCTCTCTGGACGGCATTGGTACTTTTGTTAAACCTCATATCGAGGTTGAAGTATTTTTGATGTTCGGTGTCTAGGGAAGGTGTATTAGTGTTCATCATTGTGTTCCTTGTTTATTAATTGAGAAACTACGAAGGAACAGCTAACGCAAAATTTAAGTGTTTAAGGTTCCCTTTCGGGGTTTTAGCTGGGAGTTTCTTGAACTCTCTTACGCCCACTGCGGCTCCCTATTTATAACCCTCCTGAAAAAGAGAAGCTCACAACGTTCGTTGTGAGCGTAAACGCTTATAGTGCCCGCCGCTGCTGATGTTGACGTTCGTCAACGCAGCGACTCTACGACGCATTCGCGTCTAGCACCAACGCTTGAGGCGCATGTTCCCGTGCTGCGCACTACCCCCCATTTTGCACACTTCTATCTTTGTATTTCATACACAGCTATTCGTTGCGCTAGCGTTGCTTGCGGCAAGGGGTTTAGCTCATAGCGCTTTCGCTCTATTCACCAAATTTTGCCTGAAGGCAAAACAAAATAGGGGGTAGTTCGCAACCGCGAACATGCGCCAGCTTCAAAAGAAAATGTGCTTCGCAATTGTCTTTCTGCGCGAGCTATTGAGTTGTTTCACAACTGCTTTTTTGCACACAAACTTTTAGTTTGGTGTTATCACTTTGCTTTGCAACTAGTAATTCATGCTTTCCAAGCATAATCAGATTTTATTTAAAAAATTTTTTTGAGGGAAAATATTCATGTCGAGTCTGGCTTCTTAAGTAGAAGCCGCAAACTTTAATTAGTAAAAAAATGAATAGGCAAGTGATATGAATTAAAAATGTACCAGGGTTTCAGCAACTGAGAGCTGACTAGTTTTGCGTGGCGGCTAACGCTCTAAGAACGAAGACTCGACATCTTTAATTTACCAATGAATTGCAATACCACAGCTATGCTGATGGACGTTAAAAGGAAAGGGTTTGCATTAAGGTTATTTTTCATTAACGTGATTTTGTGCTGATTAATAAACAAGAGGACAGCACAATGTCATTACTAAGTTATCAATTATTCGGACACTGCTCCGAAAGCGTTGAAGAAGCTAATTCTTCAGCTTCTGATGAGAGCGGGTATGATGTATCTGGAATTAATGAAGCAACGGGGTTACCGCTTTTATCTAGTGGGGTAAAAGGCTGTCCTGGTGTTATAGATATTGAAGGAAATCCACGAGGCACTGATATGTCAGACCACCTGGGTTTAGATTCTACGCTCGATATTAGTTCTATAGATACTGATATGACCATTGGATGTGATATCCATTCTGACACTGACTGGATGACAGACACAACGTCTATTGATAATGGTTTTGACGATTTTGGAATTAACGACCTGTCAGGGTTAGACGGAGATTGGTAGGTGACTGCATTTCAATTAGCCTTACTGGTATTATTGCTGCTAGCGACTTTGGCTATCTGGCTGATACCTTCTTTTGAACGGTTAGTGGAAAAGTATATTAAGACTAACGGTTAGTTTGAGATTTATATGTACAGCTGATAAGAATTTAGCCCAAATCTAATCTGACGCTGGCACCAAAAAGGCGGGCAACTGTCAGATCAGGTCTGAGCTAGTAAAAATCAAGCTATTTTGTACGCCTCCGTAATACACGAATTTTCAACCAGATTTTTAAATGTGCTCATTAATCCAATAACCTCATCAACCATTTCAATAAAGTCATCAGTATCGATTTCAATCGACTCACCATGTGCAACATGATTTCGTCTTCCAACCAGCTTCAAATCTATTAGCTTTTCTTTCGACGCATATAGTTCATAGTCCAAACCTAGACACCACATAATTTCCTTTAAAACTGTGGTTGATAAGTTGGACTGAGTATCCACAACATTTTTTACTGGTATTCTAGCCCGTATAGATTGATTCTCGATAATATAACGTGTGACCTCATCAAAAGCAGAGTATTTATTTGATTCACTAGCTTTATCTATTTTCCCTCTTACTAAAAGAGTGATGAAGTTACTCCTTAGCTCAGAAATATTGTGTCGCTGAGACGCAATATACTCTAAAAAATACGTTCCTGACTTTTTTATAAAACCTTCCCAATGTGCGTATAAAATTGCAATGCCAGAACGACAAAGAACTCTTTTTCTTAACTCGGATATATAGGGTTCTTTTACTAAGGTTTTAAGTTCTGATATTTCCCTTAACCTCCAAACGTGATCTTGCCCTATTCGGTCAACAAGATCTTCCTTCGTCCTAATCTTAGCCATTAAAGATCTCTCTACCAAATGGTAAGATTCTTGGTAACCTACGAGTAGCTGTAATCCCAGACCCAGACCAATCTGTATATCTACTATTACTCCATATTTCAGCCGCTTTTCGACGTATATTTTGAGTGGGTTTTCCTATACTTAGATTGTAACCAACTCCATAAGCTACTACTTCAAATTGTGACAACAAGAAGCCTCCAGTAAATTTGCTCTTGGCGACGCTATATCGCTTAAAAGACTCTTCAGAGAGTTCAGCATTGAGTAGGTCAAATGTACGCTTGAATAAATCTTCCCAATGCTTTTTATCAAATGCTACGTCAGTAGCAACCTCTCTCATTTTTTCTGTTATAAATATTCCCACATCACCTAGCTGGTCTAGTTCACTTTCGTCAATGCAGGAAAATATTAGGAACCTTAACGCGAGTTCTAGATCATATGATTCGCTTAGTGGGCGATCACTTAGAGAAATACACTCTTGAAAGGCAGGATAGGAAGCTAGACCTTGCAGCCATACATAAAAACCTTTATTGAGCATTACTAGGATACAGTTTCTCACTTCTTGGGGACTCAAATCAGAGCCGCCCGTATTCAGCCTTTGGAATAAATCATATTTTGCAGTCTCATCACTTTCTTTAAGAATGATACTTACATTAATTTTCGACCTCTTAATCAATAAGCGAAGCTCTTGGCTAAATGAGCTATCTAGATCATCTACATTATTCCAAACCTTACCTTCTAGGCTTGGAAGATACTTTGTCCCAGACAAAGTCAAAGGAGTTATGTTGTTCGAATTTTCGTCCTTCAGAATTCCCATAAATTGATAAATCGTCGACAGCCTCTGAAGTCCGTCTACAACATCCCAAACCCCGTCTTTTCTTTGACTAACGAACACAGGTGGAATAGGTATCCCTAATAATATCGACTCTATCAAATTCGTTTTTTGTACATCACTCCAGCGATAGAAACGTTGAAACTCTGGATGAATATCAATTTCTCTACTTTCGTACAAAGAAGCCCATTCACTAATGGACATTGCATATCCATCAGTTCTTATTTCCTTTCGCTTCTCGTTTACTTCATCAATTAGTGACATGTTTTCTTCCATACATTATTCGGATTGTGCGTTTCTGATTTATATACAAATGATGCGGAATAGTAAGAACCGCATCCAAATAGGTATATATAACATACTACAGCCTAATCCAATCAAGTTGTGTAATCGGACAACTTGTAAAATTGGCAGGTGGAAGGTAGAGCGGATCGACACGTCAAATTACAGTCCAAGTGGTAAACTTAAGCGCAAAGTTAAATTTTTTAATTGGATCAACCGTATAAGTCCGTTCCTTGTCTTGAGTTCAATCAATGCGGCTTGTCAGATGCAGTGCACACCTATTTACCGGAATTGTAAGTTAAGATGTGAATTACTACGTTTTAACGAACTTTGGAAATTATATTTCTGTTATTCTGTGACATGACGCCATGAGCATTCAACTAATAAGAATTTTTGCACTACCCGACTCAGTTCAAGTGTGACGATTTTTTGCTTTGTCACAGTGTTTTGTCACAGAGAAGCGGCGCTACCTGTCTCTTATACACATCTCCGAGCCCACGAGACTCCTGGGCATCTCGTATGCCG
>OJDI01000203.1_pt1 | contig 27374 bp, 16 predicted proteins | sample 1592601 | NCBI WGS metagenome assembly OJDI01 (sample SAMN05416845, study PRJEB24817) | seawater metagenome | isolation source: Sea water | place: Canada:Atlantic | collected 2013-07 | reverse complement strand
CTGCTAAAGCAGAAGAAAACCTTAATTTAATGTCCGGAATTAGTTGACCACTACATTAAGCTTTTTCCGATAGTGATGAATAAATCCACTAAGCTACTCAATCATCCATTTTGGTCCTTACTGGCGACACGAACATTTGATGCCCCTGCCATTGATGGCCTAATGAAGCGACTACCGTATATCGTTAGAAGAATCATTAGAAGCTCAGGCAACAAAACCAAAAGCTACCCACTAAAACAATCTTATGCACCACAAAAGCAACGTCTGTATGAGAACGAGTCGCTTGATAGCTTAACTGCATTGTTGCTTATCACCATAATTGAAATTAAACGATACAATAAAGGCCGATGTAACCAAGCTGAGCAATTGGCATTTAATCAATTTTTCCAAATTTTCACTCACCAATATCCAATCAAAAATCGTAATGACCTTGCCATTGAAATTGACAAGTTACTTTGCTGTGTGACTAACGAATTCCATATTCCTTTTATCGATTACCAAAACGAAGATGGTGTTGCAGAAGCAAAATCAATTGACCCAATTTATTTCGGCACACTCTACTCAAAAAATATTGCTAATGGTATGTTTAAAATTGTTGAGAGTACCACCTAGAAAGTTTAAAAACGTGCGGATCATTTCTCAACAAAAGCGACATTATTTAGATTGAAAATATTTTAGTAAATGCGAGCACGCTAAATTAAATAACGGCTACTATTGCATTATTAAAGAGGATATTAATGGCTAAGTAAATATCACTATAATAAGCTGAAGATATTTTCCATTTAATTATTAGTGGTAAAACTTAAATGGAAATCTCAAGAAAAGTTAATTTTGTTTTTTGGAAAGACTAAGATGTAAAGGTGGTAAAATAGGAGTGTAACCTATGCTCGTAGATTGCGCTTCTCTGTTACCAGTTGCGCATTTAGCTGAAACCACTATTCCATTTAAGTTTTACCAACCCGATTAAATAAACATTAAAATATAGCGCCATTATTCATGATGTAGAATTGAGTTAATTTACAAAATATTAATTCATTTTTGCGATTAAAACATCATGATTAAAAAGCTAATTTTATATATTTTTAATAGTAAAACTTTAAGTAATAATTGATCGAGCTTGCGATAAAAATCTTCAACTTTTCACCTTCAAGAAGAAGAAAAACCAGCTTCCGCTGGCTTCTTTGAGAGCAAATATATTAACTCTTTTCACTCACTTAGACTTTAACGTTATAACTCTTCTGCAATGAAGCCTCTGTTTCGCCATCTTGCTCTGACATAAGTTTCAAAGCTTCTTCCTTCGGATAACTGTAAATCGTCAGCATGATCTGTGACTATAACTTGCGGCTCATGCCCTGTTTCTTTTTTAGTACTTTCGCAGAAAGTAATAATCTCGTTAAAGAAGTTCTCAACACATTCTATATCATCATCAATCTTGTTTTTTCTTTCAGAAGAAGCTAATTTTGTAGCATCAAATTTATCTTCATCTGTATCGTTCGTTACATTTGGAAAGTAAACTTGGGTCGGTTGATCAATAAATAAAATAGGAGGAATAGCGCAGCTATCGCCTAATGAACAAAATAGTTTTTGAAATGCCAAAAACAGTGATAAGTGACAGTATAACCAATTAGCTCCGCTTCCCATCGATCTCAAATATACCTTTTCTTTATTTGCTACAAGCCAGATATCAAAAGACTCTAATGAGAAGTTCATATTTAACGGTTTTTTGTACAACGCTTCAAAGTCTAAGTTTTTGCCAATTGAATTCATTGTTGAGGTTAGCAAATCTTCGGCATTACGTATTTTTTGAGTAATAGAATACTTCTTCAGCTCACCATACAATATGGATATTTTCTCTTTTAAGCTATCTAGCCCATCATCCGATTGTTCAATATTTCCTTCACTGATGATTTCTTCAAGATATATTTCAACTGATAACTTTGCTTTTATGATTTGATCTCTAAGATTTTCTCTTTTTTGTAACTCTTGATTAGCGGAAAGAATCTTCATCTTTTCAGCTCTGATACTCTTAATTACTTTTCGTTGCGCAGTAATATCTGTATTTAAAGACTCTAACCTAGGGCGATAATCAAACTGCTGCGGTTTTTGAATAGTGATCTCATCGTTTAACCAGTTAATTGCATTCGTTAACTCATCAACTTCATTCTCTAATTTCTCTGTTGTAGTCAAACAAAAAGGGCACTCTGTAGCTGATTCAGTAATTGCTTCTGGATAATTAATTTCGCTAATACTTTCAAAGTAATTTGTACTAATTGCTATTGTTGACTCTACACTTCTAACTTCTTTTTCAAGTTTACGTAATGTTGTTACTTCATTAGCAATTTGCTTCTCAAACTCTGAAATTAGTGTCGTATTAGCTTTTGACTCAACATCAATTTCAATAGGTTTATTTTTTATAATTTCTAGCCAATAAGTAGGATTTTTTAAAACAGCTTTGCTAGTTGATTCAACAAGCACAGTACCACTTGAAGCTTGATATTCCTGAAATTTTCTGGCTAATTTAGATTCTTTTAGCTCTATTAGCTGCTTTTTTTTAGGTAACGCTAACTCAATTCGCCTTTTCTTTTTCTCTAACTCAACCAATTCTTGCTTTCTTAAGAAATATTGCTGATCAACAAATCCTAAAAATATTTTCAAATGTTCTATTGCTTGTTCCCGCTTTTCTTTTTCATCAAATCGATAAAAGACAGCATGTTTATTAGCAATTAAATTTTGGTGCTGGAGCATGAATGATGTAAAACTTCTGACACTCGGAGATGGTTTTCTTCTTCCAGTAAACTGACGATCATCTTTATCCGTTTCAATATCACTAATATTCAAGCCAAAAAAAGTACCAATTCGTTTTTTATATAAATCACCAGCAATAAAATGACCTAAATTGAACCAATTCTCATTTAGGCTAAGTTCCCCGTCAGAAAACGGTAATTCCCCTTCTAATACTTCATGATAGAAGCCTTTCTTCTCTTTTGGTCTCCGAGCTAGAACAAGATAACCATTTCCCTTTTTAAAAATAGTAAAATACAGTTTCGCGCTGTTAGTAATTACCCCTACAGGAATCGTATACTCTGAAGATGCCATACAGTAATCAAATATTTCGATTAATGCACTCTTGCCTGTGGATGATTTACCTGTAACAACATTTAGTCCCTGTTTAAATTGAACAAAATGACACTGTTCACTTTTATCTACGACTCCGATGAAGGCAACATATGGCTTCATAATTGTTTTATCCTTAAAATTTTAAAACAGTCTCTAACTAGGAATGGAGTAACTAATTTAGCTAAATTTTTTGCCGCTGTGACTTGCTCTTTTTTACAATGAGAGACTGTCATTTGTGAATTTAAAAACTTAATAGATAAATCAGTATTTATTGTTACTGTGCCTTGTTCTTTAAGCACTAGCATACATAGATTGGTTAACCCCTTAAAATCTAATAACCTTTGCTCTAGACCTTCTACCGAAGATGGCGCACTAAATTTGGTGTTTAAAGTTGAACCACCAGCTAAACGCTGAAGATTTTGTAATGAATTAGGGCTGAATATCAGCGGTAAAACAAGGTAGCTCAATAATATATTTTTAGGCTGAACTTCTAAGTGCTGATAAAACACTTGTAACAAAGGGGCAAGTAAATATGGATTGTGATTTAAAACACCCAATTGATGTATCGCATTAGCCATTATTTAAGCTTCCATTTTAGTTTTGCACTTGAGTCATTCATGTTTACATGCAATACACCATCCCTAAACCACCTGTACGGGCGCTTAGAATATGTTTCAAACTCAGGTCCCTCTTCCCCTAAAATGTCATCGTAAAAATATTGAGATTCAAGTATAGGACTGCTTACTTCTCTACTAGCTCTTTTATACCGTCTTTTAAAAACTTCAATTACCTCTCCTTGGTAGTCATCAAAGTATTCTTGGCGAGTGCCGTGTTGAAATTCGTCCTTTACGACTGTTAAAGCTTCACAATAGTTACTGTGAGCTTGATCTAGTTCGGTCAAATAATCGATATCCCTAATCTTTTGCAGATAGAGACTATTTGGGGATGACTTTACTATAAAATCGTCTGATGTAGGCTTTCTAGGGAAGTGTCGCGTATTTTGACTGAACTTATCATTTAATAAGGCAAATTCATCAGAAAAATCTTTTTCTGTAATTTCCCACTGGTTTTCAACGATAACATTTGGTGATATAAACCAACCAATCATGCCATTTAAAAGCCTCCCTCTATTAGTAGGTGGGACACCTTTACCATATTGATTAGTTAAAAAATGGTATTTTTCATCTAATACGGAAGAACTATCGTAGATTTCAAATTTGGATATGATTTCTTTAAATCTATTATCTTGTCGATATGACAATACTTTTTTTTGTTTGTCATTTAATGACTTTCTAGAAAGGATTTCATCAATAACTTCAAGTCGCTCTTCTAAGTTTTTATCTTTCCAATTAATGAGCTTACTATTAACCCCAATTGCTTGAGTGGTTAGTAGTATCAGTTTAGGATATTTAACAATATCAAATTTAGGGTCTAGCCAGTTTGCTAGCGTATTCCAGATATTTTTGTGGGCATCTGTAAGCGGATCAGCAAAATGCTTAACTTCAATATTAGCCTCATTTGGGATGGCTAAGTCGCCATCTTTTTCTATAAATAATGATTGATTACTACTTAATGAAAAACACCATTCGACCGCTAAATAGTATTGATAAATAATACCAGAAATACTTGTCGAAGCATCATGAGCTAACTTCTTGTCCAATTACATTCCCTTAATTCAATACTTTCATGTAACCCTATGAAAAGTTTATTATAATACAAAATATTTAACAATCATTTGTTGTACATCATATTTTGTGGAAGTACAAAGTAAAACCCCGCACGCGAGGCTTAATTGACTAACATACCTTATATATTAAACAAGTAGCATGACAGCCGAAAAATGCTGTTTTCAAGCCAATAAAAAGCCAGTTATCACTGGCTTAATCTATCAATATTTAATACCGCTCTTTTTTAATAAGCTTTATCTTTTTGGCAACAAACTTATAAACCAAACTAAAACTCTTCCCCGCCTTGATAACAAAACACAGGCGAAGAATAGTTTTTTAAGCATTTTCTTTCCTTAATAATTCCATTTTTTAGATAACTCAAAGCTTAGTTTTTGAGTATGATAGCTTTTTAACTTCTGCTGGTGAAAGATGGTTTTCAATACTTAGATAGGCATCTACTACACTTTGGAAATTTTTATTTTTCCACGCTAATTCAGCCTCCTTTCTTTTTTGCTCTAAATATACTCTCTCTTCATAGGCTGTACATTGTGAATCTCTATATTTAGAAAGTCGCATGAACTCTAACTCAGATCCTTTCAAAAATTCTTTACAATGTTTCTGTAATAGAAATGACAACCTTTCAGCAGATGAATCAATTGCATCAATACTTGTCGCTTTTATATATGTATTTTCATTAACTTTTTGCATCCTAAGTATTTCATCTAAACCAAAAGCTCTCTCTGAATTCTCATACTTTTTGCTTAACTCGCCTAATGTAATACTAATTTCAAACGTTCTACCTGAATCAATTTGAATATTAATAAATACTCTTGCACTCTCAAAGCGAATGTAGGAGTCATTTATTGTCAATACTTTAAAGTTATAAGTACTTTTCAAAAACAAAAAGTACTTATTTACTGCCTCAACAAATCTCATATTTTCAATATCTTTGCATTAGTTAATTTCAATCAATTAGAGGGAGGAGTATACGCGCCCATCTTTTTATCATATATCCAACCACGCGATTCTAGTAGCTTTCTTTCAGCATTCAAGAATTGACCACTATTACCCGGCCCTCCTGTTGGTATTCTCATTCCAGTCTTTGGATCTCTATAAGAATCATATATCGGCTTACCTCGCCTCATCTGTTGCCTTAAATGACCAGAATTCTGTTTCCAATTAGCCTTAGGATTACCTTTGTTTGGTAGGTGCAACATGAAATCACCACTCTTCCAATTATTGGGAGAAGTGGTAGTTGATGATCCCCATTTGAATAGATTAAGACCACCATGTTCATTTAGTTGCAATAAACTGTCCGGATTCTTGCCAAGACTTCGCATTGGAGCCAATAAAATAGACTTCAAACCTAGCCCTAGTAAATCATCTAAGAATAAAGAGGATTCTATTCCTTTAAAATCATTACATGGCATTGAATTACAGAACTCAGCCGCTTGTTTCACAGAATCAGGAGCCTGAATCGGTTGTGAATAATCAGGTATCTGGTACGGATTAACCGATGGATAATCTTTCTGTCTATCACGAGATATTTGCCCTTGAGAGCCTAAATCTGAAATATTATCAACATTCTTAATTTGACTAGGCATGGAGTTCCTTGCCCCATTATTTGGCATTCCCTGTGGCCCATTACCTCTTGATGTAGGCGAACCATTTGAATCCCCATCTCTATTTCTAGTACTTGAAGTTCCTCCAGAACTATCTTCGTTTTGGGGTCCGCATGGATTATTACCTCCGCAGGTAATAATTATCTCAATTTCATATCCAGTAGGATCTGTGCCAGCTAAGGGGTTATTCATAATATATGAATATGGATTAATACCTTGGCTATTCCCATCTGCTTGAATTACAGGGTCAACACTCAAGAAACGCCCAAGGTTATAATCGTACACCCGCCCGTTCATATGAATGAGCTCTACTTCGTCTAAATGTTCATGGTCAGTAAAGCCACGGTAAGTTGACATTTCACTGTCGAGTGGGTTATTCGCTAATTTTGCACTACCAGCCAACGCCGTTAAGTCACTGTAATCACCACCACGCGGCTTACCGAAAGGGTCGAAATTACGCTTTGCGGTAATATACCCCCATTTATCGGTAATAGTTGTTGCACTACCTAAACGGTCTCTATGGGTAAAGCGCGTTTCTAAACCACTACTATTATCGTGACTAACAATGGCGATGTCACTAATATAAGCTCGCCATTTGTCATTGCTTGATACGCCATTGGCGGTAACTTCCACTTCATAATGCTTGCCAATATAATGCGTTGTTCTTGTGGTATCCCCTGCAGCAACCACTTGCTTATAACGACTACCTGAAGCGTCATAGAACAATTGACTTGTCGTACCCGACTTAGCAATAACAACCGGCTTATTATGTACATTATAAGTTAGCGTACTGCCGTCACCTGAGGTCATATTACCTTTACCATCGTAACCAAAGCTTATGGTACCTGCACCGTTTATTTTGCTCACTGACGCAACGGCATTCGGGCGAGTAGGTTGATAGTTATATTGACTTGCGTAGTCACTCTTTAAGGTTAAGTTACCTACACCATCATATTCATAATTGATGGTTAATGAGGTGTTATCAATGCTTCTAGTTGAGTATTCCAAACGCTGCAAGTCATCATAGCCATAATGCTCAGTACTCACACCCAGTAAGTTAAAATAACTCGTCTGTTTGTCTAAATTGCCAAAGTCGTCATATGTGTAAGTAATGTGCTGAATATTACTGGCATTATTACTGACATTACTACTTTCCATTTGACCAGTAATGCCAGAGTAGGTATAAATACCGCTAAGGTTTGCATCAGCTAAGTCGGCCTGAGCAATATTCCCCATAGCATCTTGAGCAGTTATCTGACGATAGATTATGCCGTTTTCTGCTGGATCGAATTCTTTTTCAAGATAACCTGTCGCATTATATTGATATTGAACCTGCAAACCATTTGGGTATTTAAGGCCTATTGGCCTATCATAATGACTGTCCCAAACATTTTCCGTTGCATAGGTGGCACCGTCGATAGTGAGCGTTGTGCCAGTAGCCCTTGCCCAGTCATCGTAGTAAAACTCAGTACTGTTTGCGTTACTGTAACTTTCACTCGTTAGTAAGCCAATTGTTTTAGTATCCCAAACAAAACTTGCCGTTACTGTTGCTCTGCTTGAGTTGCCATTTTGATGGCCCGTATCAAAACGGTGTGTCAAACGACCTAATAAATCTCTGTCATAACGAATAACATCATTATTAGCATCCGTCTCTTTTTCTACCTCGCTAAAAGCATTATAAATAAAGTGTGTCACGCCTTGATTAGGGTCATTAACCTGAGTTTTATGGCCTAGCGCGTTGTAAATTGCAGTAATTTTATTTTCGTTGGCATCTTCAATAGTGATAGGGTTTTTGGCAGCATCGTAGGCATAGCTTGTAATGCCGCCAATAGCATCGGTGGTGCTGATCAACATATTCAAGCTATTATAAGTACGTGACATTAGCAAATTATTTGCATTAATTTGGGTGACTAAACCTTGATAATTATAAGTTGCGATTAAGGTACTGCCATTAGCTTGTGAAGTTTCTTTTTTGCCAACACGGCCTAATGCATCGTAATTACTATAACTAACAGTCGGCTTAGTAATGGCTTCAGCATAATAAGGTCCCTGCGTGGTAATTAATTCCCCTACACTGTCAAAAGTTTGATCTTGATATACTAAATCACCATTAAAACCTTCAATGGTGGTGCGTATGGTACGCCCTAACTCATCAATATATGCATTTTGCGTCGGCATACCAATGCTCATGGTACTAACACGATAAACTGCATTTATTGGGGCATTCGCATCAGGATCATAATAGCGGATGTATTGCTTGGGTGCCGTCATTTTTTGACTATCGGCTAAGCGGCCAAAACCGTCATATTCATTGGTAACGACAACACCAGATGCTTGGGTGATTTCTGATGGTTGACCAAAACGAGGATTATATTGCGCTGTAGTAGCGACAGTAAAACCATTACCGCTAACGGCACTAACATGGTAAGGAAAGTACCCTTCAGCTTCTGCTACTAACCCAGCATTTGTATAGGTGTAGTGAGTAGTTCTACTTTCCGAAACCTCAGTGTCACTAATGCCATTAAGCACATCACCTGTTTTGGTAACCGATGACGGTAAACCATATGCATTATAAACTGTTGCCGTAACGTAACTTACATCGTCTCCTGTTGTCGTGACATTTTCAGCTTTACGTAAATCTGTTTTCCAACTATTGACCACTGTATTAATAATTTTGTCAGCCACAGCATCTGACTCTACAGTTGTCGCTTGTGTGCCACTAACTGAATTAGTTACCGTACTAGTAGTAAACTTTGTTAACCACCAATTGGCATCATCAGGTGTAAAGTTAATTTCGGTAAGGGTAGTGTATGTTGTAAACTCATCGGTAGATACTTGCGTTTGACTTGTAACATTACCATACCCGATTCCATCAAAGGTCTTGCTAGCAGTTTGACGACCAATTTCCAACCCTGTAACTAAATCATAGTTAATTACGGTTGTATCATCAATGGCAACAAAATGCGCTGTGGCGAAAGTGTTTTCATCATAGACACTATTAGTAATACTGTGACTAAGCACATTCGTACACTCAGGGTTGTCGTTAATAACGGCGATACTATTTGATGCCAACCAAGTGCATGATTGCTCAATAACTCCTGTTAATGGCCACTCTTGGCTAAAATCAGTACGTGAAACCATATCTCGATGCGCTTCGTCACTGTCTTCTGTAAAGTTGTCTTGTTCTACTATGATCGATTTAAACCCCTGAAAGCCACGACCTTGCGTGTTGTACATCGCATCACGATAACGATATTTACTATTGTTAGTGCCACCTTGACCATTACTAACACGATACTCTGCAACCACATTCATGCTTGAGGCAAAGTAAAAATACTCGGTATCATCACTAGAAGCTTCATGATTGACTTCATAAAATGGAATGAAATTAACATCACCTTCTGTCCCTTTATTGTATTCGTCACTGGACAATGGTTTATAAACCCATTGATGGAGTGCACCTTTGCCATCAATAACTTCTTTTAACGTGTCTTGAACAGCAAAGCGCTCATCTTCTTCCGCAGCACCTAAATTACGATTTATATAAGGCCCTGTTTGTATGTTAGCATCTTGGTTGGTACTCTCTCGGCCTTGTGTTTGCCCGTTAAATTCACATTCAGTAAAGCGACAACCAAATATGGTAACAACATCAAGTAAGCCATCTCCCGTTACATCTAAAACTGCTCTTTGGGATGCTGATGCGATAATACCAGTTGGCCTAGTAGCAACGACAATACTACCATCAATACTTTCAGTAAAAGAAATTGCCGAAAATGTTCTTGCAGAGTCATCACGTATAGAAGCGTTGATTTCTGTTTTAATAAAATCATAGTAAGTTTCATAATATGATGGCGTATCTTGTAATAAGCCACCTACATCGTCCAGACTAGGAATAACATTGTAAGTTCCCCATGTAAAACCTGTATAAAGATCATTATCACACTTCCAGTTACTACTTATAGCATCAAGAATAAAGGAACAGCTAGAAGCAAGCACATTGTCACTTGCTATTAACAATTCTTCTCGTCCGTCTCCGTCATAGTCCATCATAGTGATTTTTGATAAAACTGGATATGCATAAGGCTCTACTTCACCTTCTGTTCCTGTTTGGTATAATCCATATCGTACCGGTAGAGTAATATTTAGTGATTGCCAAGTTGAGATAAATTCACTACCGTTATTCATTCTATAGTGCAACCCGTCATCGATGTACGTTAACCAATCAGGAAGATTGTCACCGTTGAGATCAAAGAAAAAATCTGCACTATAATTCCAGTTAACAATTCTATCGTTTATTACGCGTATAGTGGTGCTAACACTATTATTAAGGTTTGGCGTCAGTTGTATTATGTAGTTTGGTGTAGGTAGCCCAGGAGGATGTTGACCAACCACTCGTTCATCAAAAACCATAAAGTCTTGTGTGCCATTACCATCCATATCGCCATTAATTTGAATGTTAATCGCATCTGGAAACAGTGTAGAAGTTTTAGCACCAGTTGAAGTTAATGGAGTAGGGTAAGTTTTTATAAGTTGCTTATTATTACTATTAAATGGGGTGTTATTATCATTGGTGTGATAATAAATCCAAAGCTTAGAGTTATCACCTAACACTCTTTGTTTAAATGCAATATCAGTGAAACCGTCACCATTAAAATCATAAAAACCTAAAATTTCATCATTAAAGTTTGGATCTTCCCATGTTATTCCAGTATTAAACCAATCACCTCCATTGCTATACTTTATTTGAAGTTCATTATCCCATTTTCGTATACTGTCTGTTTTACCATCAAAATTAAAATCAATTTCAAAACACTTTTCTTCAAAAGCATTAACAGTGCGGTAGCAAGTCATTAAGTCGTCTTGATAGTCACCTGTTTTTTCACCTTCTGCATTTAAAAAGACGCCTGACCAATCTCTTACACCGTCTCCATTGACATCACCGTGAGGGAGCGCATTTCTTAACCAAGTCGCATTTTCTGAGATGCGCACTTGCTCACCTGTCTCGTCGGTATAGGTTAAGGGTTCAAATACGTACTGTGGAGAGTGCTCTTGCCAATTAAACGTAGTTTCAGGTAAGCAATTATCGGCACCATCACACTCTCTTATAGCGCGAAGCAGGCTTCGTGATGAGGCTTCACTTGGTACGCCGTAGATCAAAGTATATCGGCGAATTACATCATCAATATACGATGTTTCAATCGTCGTTAAACGCTGTGTTTTTCGCGATTTACCTCCAGCTAGATATGAAGTACTGGGTTTAATACGATCACTATAACCAAAGGTAATATGACGATCACCAGCATTATCTCCAAAACCAGTATAATCTATACTGCCAAGTTGATATTCACCCTCACCAATAGCATTATAATTATAAATAATATTGTTTCCAGCTTGATCATGGCTTTTGCTAATTGCCCAAGTAATAGTTTCACTGCGACCTTCCGCCACCTGATTCGAATTTATTGATATAGCTGTATTACCAAATTCACTAACTAAGTTATTTTTATACTCGACCGAAAAATACGTATTTTCAGCGTTAATATCGCCATACTGGATAACACGAACAAAACTATCAAGTTCAGTGCGATAAACAGTACCCGATGTACCATAATAGGCATCATTCTCTGTGACTAAACGCTGACCGTTCAAACAGAGTTTATCTGTCGATGCGTTATACGTAACATTGCGATCTAGACCATCTTGAGCAACAGTCATACCACAACGAGAAATAGCACTTCCTGCTGATAATGACCAACCGACACCAGCAATACCATTGCCAGCACCTGAAGAATAGTTAAGTGAAACGCTTGGCTGCATACCTTGGCGACCAGGTGGCAATGTAATGGGAATCCTATAACTTGCTGTACCTCCAGAAACGCCGCCGTGGCCAATTATAGCGCCGACAGAATCAGACGATTGAACACCGTCATCGTTAATCGTAGGAGCACTAGGTATGAATGAATCAACGTTTACACTAGCTGAAGCAGTACTATAAGGCCCGTAACCCGAACGATTGGAGGCCTTAACTCTGTATTGATAATAACCATCGTTACGAACAAAAGTATGGCTAGTACCTGTAATTGGCTCCTCTATATCATTCCAGCCGGTAAAATTTACATTCTCTTGTATGTGGTAGCCATTTTCATCGACCAAATCAGGCATGCTCCAACTGATTGAAAAACGCCCTGACGTAACATCAGAGGGAACAGTGATAGATGTAGGTGCCGCTGGGACTAAATAAACACTGACAGTTTCTGATGACGTGAAATATTCAGTAGCACATATTTCTGTTTTACATGCTTTAATTCGATATTGATACTCGCCATTTGAATACCCTATCGCATTAAAGATGGTGTCTTCTTCAATAACATTGTCATTTTCATCTGGCCATGCAGGCCATGAATCCCCTGTTTTTTTACGTTCTTGTAGTTTGTAATATGTCGCATGATTTCCACCTCCCCACGTAACATTATAAGACGGGGTTATTACTTCACTCCCCGGTAAACTTATAAAAGTAGGGTTAAAAGGCGCGTGAATAACGTTTACATCATTTGAAAATTTAGGTGTACAGCCTGCGGAATTACAGGCATCAACACGATAATTATACCAGCCTTGATCAAGGTTAATATCTATCACCTGTAAATCAGCTTTATTACTGTCGGTAACAAGCACGGCGTTGTTTTGACCGTCAGGTTGATTTTGTGAAATTCTATAAACTTTGTAATCAACTGCTAATGTTGAACTTACCCAACTAACTTCAACACTACCATCCAGAATGACTCCAGCTATTGTTATGGCAGTTACAGCAGCAGGCTTACCTAACTTAACAGTAACAATAGTTGAGGTTTTCCAACTGTTATTACAGCCTGAGGCATTACAAGCTGTTATTCTATATTTATAATTCCCATCATTTCTAATGTATTGTGTGCCAGAGTTTGCTGGCGTTAAAGTCGTCCAGCTGGTCCCGTTATTACTAGATTCCTGCAGCTCATAACGGTCTGCTCCAGTAACATTAGCCCATGAAACAGCCACCTTTTTATCAGTAACTTCATTTAAAGGCACTATTATAGATGATGGCAATTCAGGTGGCAGTAACACGGTTGCAGTATTTGATGACTTCCAGCTACCACAGCCTGAACTATTACATGATTGTATTCTGTATTGATAACTTCCATTACCAAGACCAGCTAATAAATACATAGTCACTGGGATAGTACGGCCAGAATCTAATTCTGTACTCGCTAATGCCGTTTTAACCCGAACCCAATTAGTATTGTTTTTATTTACGTCAATATTAAACTGTTTTGCTGATGAGCTTACCGTCCAATTTAACGTTATATTCCCTGAATCAATATCAGTAACACTAGCAGAAAGAGAGCTAGGCGGACTCGGTGGCAATAAAACCACCACGCTTACAGATGAACGATAGGCTCCCCAACCGGAGGTGTTATATGCTCGAACTTGATATTTATAGCTGCCATTGCTGCGGCCCGTTCGGTTATAGCTCGTTGCGGTTGCTGTACTGGTTAATGTTGTCCATGAACCATTGTTAACACTTTCTTGTAGTTGGTATTTTGTCGCTGTACTGGCTGCGGCCCAGCTTATGCTAATATTGCCATTTTTACTGCTAGCAGGCACCGAAATAGTGGCAGGCGCGGCTGGTGGCAATAACACTGCGGTTGTCGAAGACACGAGAAAACCACTCCAACCCGATGCATTATATGCTCGAACTTGATATTTATAGCTGCCATTGCTACGGCCCGTGCGGCTATAGCTCGGTGCGGTTGCTGTACTGGTTAATGTTGTCCATGTGCCATTGTTAACACTTTCTTGTAGTTGATATTTTGTTGCCGTGCTCGATGATGCCCAGCTTATGCTAATATTGCCGTTCGTACTATTGCTTGGCACGATTATACTTGCAGGTGTTGCAGGTTTAAATAGCACTGAGTTTGAAACCTTCCATTGGCTACATGTTAAGCTTTGGCAGGACTGAATTCGATATTGATACTGGCTATTATTAAGATCATTAACAAAATAAATTGTAACGGGAATTACAACGCCTGAATCAAGTTCCGTAGCTTGGAGATTTGATTTTATACGTCTCCAATTAGAGTTATTTTCTTTTTCTTCAATATTAAATGTATGAGCAGAACGAGTGATTGCCCAACTCAATGTTAACCTACCTAAATTAATATCTGTGATATTAGCGCTAATCCTACTTGGAGAGCTTAACGGTGCAGGGATAATGTCTATTAAAGCGGAGAAATATTCACTATCCGCCCCTGCACTATCTCTTACTCGTACTCTGACATTTAAACTGCCATTATAATTTATCTTTGATGATGTAATTGTTGTGCCTGTCACCGTATAATTATTACCAGGTTCGACATGCAAAGTATAACTCGAACTATCTACATCTGTTATATTAAAATGAGCCAATGATAAGGCTAGTGTGCCATTTTCTTCTATAGTGGGGCCCTTATAGCTAGTAATTATAGGCGCATCATTCACCGGCGTAATATCTATCGGTGCATCGAAATAACTACTGTATGCACCCGCACTATCTTTTACGCGCACTTTCACACTTAAACTACCATTATAGTTTGCAGAAGATGGGGTAATAGTAGTGCCCGACACGGTATAGTTTTCCCCTGCAGAAACGTACAAGGTGAATGTAGAGCTATCGGCATCTGAAATATTAAAATGTTCTGTAGACAAAACCAGTGTGCTATCTTCAGCTATCGCTGGGCCTATATAGGTCTTTATTACAGGCGTATGATTTACTTTAATATTTCTCTCTGGCGTACTACTCGAGTACTTATTCTCGTTATCTTTTGAACGGTAGTAAATTATATGGCTACCAGCACTTAATTTACCAAATTTATAGCTATACGGAAAAGTCGTGTCTACTTTCCAACTACCAGTATCTAATTTGAATTCAACCTGCTTAATACTGCCATCACTATCGCTCGCATCAGCTGTCGCATCTATTGACTGTGTATTTAAAATCGTATCGTTATCAATAGGTGTTAGAGGACTTATACTTGGGGCCGCATTAGGAAGCTTAACAGAGAAAGAACTCGTTACGCTTTGGTTTGCTCCTCTATTGTCGTATGCCGTAGCAGTAATAGTATACGAGCCGACTGAAAGCTTACCGAAGTTTTTCGAGTATGGTGCTGATGTGACAGTGTAGGAGCCTTTTCCTGAAACGGTTAACACAACTTTACTAATACCGTCTCCTGAATCAGTATCACTCGCCACAGCTGAAACAGTAATATCATCAGCCATTGTAAATGCTTGATTGTTATATGGGCCCAAAATGAAAGTTGTTGGTTTGTGGTTAAAAGTGATACACACAACATTAGAAAAACCACCATAACCTTGCGCATTCCTTCCTCTTACTTTAAAACAGTTTATTCCATTACTTAGTCCAACAATAGCGTTACTAGTTGCACCACTATACGAAGCATATTGAGCATAACTTCCTCCATTAACATTTTTAAACACTTCAAATGAGCTTGCATTGGCTGAAACAGTCCAACCTATCCATCCATTAACATTAGCGTACGCAGTAAATGCAGATAAAGAGGGCGCGGACGGTGGTGGTGGTGCAACGATAACACTAACAGTTGCAGTGTTGCTATATCTGTAACTACCGCAATGCTCTTTACCAAAGTCCTTGTAACATGCTCGTACACGATATCGATAAGTACCGTTGCTCAGTCCTGATGTTTTCCAGCTTGTTTTTAACGTTGAGCCTAGAGAAAGGTAAGAACCACCATTAGTGCTTTGATAAAGTCTGTAATACGGCGACGGTGAAAAAGAAACCGAAGACCAATTGACGGTGAACCCGCCAGTAGTATTGGATGAAGGTACGCTTGCTGAAGAGGGTGCTGCAGGAGTGATCGGTGGTAAATCGACAGGACAACCCGACACAGCAGCTGCGCCACTGATAGGATTTAGAAACGAAACACTTTTACTAAGTGTTTTACTCTCCGAACTCAACAAATTGTTATTACAACTTGAGCTTGCCTGTATACCAACTAACGCAAGTGGACTTTTTGCACTTGATATAGATTTAAGCATACTTTGTGTCGATAAATCTTCTGCTTTCGCTGGCGCTGTATTTGTGTTATGAGGCTCTTCTGTGCTTATGCGTAATAGATCAAGAATATTGTCCTCATTCACATCATAAGGAAATAATGTAACATCGGTTGCATTCCAACTTAATCCCATTAAATCATCTGCAATAGTAACGGGTTGTAGTACTAGTAATTCGCCGTTTTGAGCAGAGGTTAGTAGGTGATGAGTACTGCGATGTGTATATTGTTGAACAAAAATATCGTCACGTTCATCGGCATTAAAGTCACCGATGATAGGGTTGAATTGTGCTGCAAGCCATGAAAATTCAGCTAAAGAGATAGATTGCTTTACCTTTTTAATTTTGCCCTTTTTGTTACTAAGTACGACATAGTGGTTTGCATTCGAAATATCAATATTGTCATCGGGGAACTGAATATGCTTTGTAAACTGTACGAATAAATCATCCTTACCATCACCATTAAAATCTCCCGCGTGATACTCATAATCTTCAGGAAAGTCTAAAAATGGTAATTTTCTATTATTTTTAAGTTTAAAATCGAATTTTTTTAAGTTCAGTCCGTCTTTAGAGCCAGAAAACACATAACCTTCAACTTTTCTATGCCTTCTGTCTTTCTTACTCAAATCACTGCGATAGAGTGTTAACAAGTCTTCAAAACCATCACCATTAAAGTCTCCAGTGGTGAATAATTGATGCCCGCTATGCCAAAATTGTTCACTAAACTCTATTGGGGTTGATTGAGTGTTCTCAAAAAGGTGCTCAACTTTACTTTCACTATTAAGTGAGCCGTAAGAGATGAGATTCAAGCCTTCAGGGCGAAGCGGTTGAAGTAATAAATCTTCTAATTCATCGCCATTAAAATCTCCGCGTGTTACTTGATAGTCAAGAGAGTACCATTCGATTGTATTAGCTTGTTCTTCTGCATATATCAGAAAAGATGGTAATACAAAAGCAATAGATAGCGCAAAAAAAGCAAGTAATTTATCGCACCGGAATGAGCAATGAAGAAAGCTTAGCATTTAATAAAACCCTTTATTTTTATTATTTTATTGGTATTAAATAGCTAAGGTTGTTGGTAAATCGTTCTTATTTCAGTTAACAAAATAATTACAATATTTAAATGAATAAAGCGACGTGAATTAACTTTGCATCCTTGCTTTAAACATTACTAATACAAACTTAGCATGTTTATTTTTTACACTAAAGTAACCATTATGAAACAAAATGTAAACTAAAAGTAGAGGAGTATTTTTAATAATTATTTGTATAAAGAAAAAAGCATTAACTAAAACTACTAATATAATCAATATATTATTGACTTACCTTCGCTAATACTTACTTTAAAGCTAAGTTATAATACATAGAGCTTTCTAATTAAAAATGGATTATCAATCAGATAAATTCTGAGAGCTTTGCTCGCAATACCAAATACCAACAGTATTACGAGCGCAGGCTTAATTACTTACAGGCACCCGGTGTTCTACATGCACAGCTTGAAGGAACATGGCATGCATGATCTCCGTCGCAGCGTGCAGCTAGAGTTGATTCTTTTCCAAATAAAGCCTCGGTTGGGAACTTACCAAATTGCGCTTCATAAAATTTTATCGTTACATCAAAAGATGACTGTAAGTTATTTTGATCATCTGCGCCATAAATCCCAAAATATGGATAGTGATGGATAAAGTGCCCAAAAACTTTATTACAATCATCAGCATAAGCTTTAGTATCCAAAATATGCTCGTGCCAAAATTTATCTACTATTTTACTTGGCACTAAAGCAACCTTAGGATGAAGCTTCTTCAACGTTAGAAATTTACAATATTCTGACTCTGCAAATTCACATAGCTTAATACTCCAAGTTGCTTCTAAAGATTTTGTTAATTTCCATTTCAATTTTTCAAAATTAAGTAACTTTACTAGAGGATGAATATTGTTATCAACTTGTGTAAAGTTTAAAGGTATTAACGTACTTTTCTCATTAGATAGTTGCATATTATGCTCCTTGCTTCTGCTGTTTTTGGTTACTGCGATTACCATGAACCTGACTATTTTGACGGTTAGTTCCAGGTGTTCCTTTATTAGGGTTTTTCTGGTTGGACGCATTATCTTGTGGCTTTATTTTGTTTTTCATAAGTTTCTCTTTAGAGTAAAAAAGTTAAATTGAAGTAACGGTTATTCGTTACCTTCGCTTTAAAAAACGATCTAAATTTTTTCTCTGTAAGAGAAGTTCAGGTAAATAACCAAGCTGATCGCGTTTGAAGATCAAACGATAGCCCCCTAACTTAAAGCGAATAAGGCCCTTAGCACACACTAATCGTTTGCCACCGATATGGTGATAGTCTTCGCCATTGCTAAGTTTATTTTGAATAGAAAGAGCGCGTTGAAAGTAACGGCTTTTTACAATGATAGGATAAGGTTTAAATAGGGTATTAAGTGTTTTCATTACTAGCTCCTGTTAAGTAACTGGAGCTATAATGGTTTTGTTCCCGGAACAACCAAGGGTTAATTTAATATTTTTTGAAAATACTCCCAAGCTTCTTTTGACTCATCTTCTTGGACTTTAATTTTTTTGTTTAAAGACTCAATCACCGGCAGTCTTAATAAAGCGGTATGCTCTAAATTTTTTAATACTTTTTTTGCCTGCGGATAGTCTTTACTTGCAAAAAACGCTTCCGCCTTTTCATAGCTCTTCATGTATTCTTTCCAAGGAATAACTTGTCCATAAAGATTCAACATAGGCGTTAAGTCATACTTACTTCTAGCTAAATTAGAAAAAGGCGAAGGTAACTTATCTGTGAATAAATCAAACTCAGCTGAACATAAGCACTCAATAATTTTATCAATGTTTTCTCTGACAATACCTAAACAAAAAAACTCTAAATATTGTTGGTCAGTTTGTTTTTTCAGTATAGAAAAATTACGTTTTTCTGGTTTAAAACTTGTTGCTTCATAATGCTGAAATAACTTTTTTGTTTCGCCTGTACCTATTAAATAAAGCAAACATAATGAGTTATAAATCGCATTCCCCTTATCAAGCATAACGATATACTTGGCAGGTGAATCGCCCTCCTTTATTGTTTTTATTACACGTTTTCTGAATTTATTTTTATCAGCAGTATCTCCATCACGTGTTTTAGTAAAAACATTTTGTAGGGCAACATTAAGCTCTTTGGGCAGTGAGATGTTAGTTTCACTTAGAAAACGTCTAGCATGCTCATTCATTGATAAGCCATCAAATTCCATATAAATCACCTAGCATTACAAAGTAAATCTCTAACTTCATCTCGGGACATACTATCAGATGAGTTTTTTTTCAATAAATTAACTGCTTCCATTCCTTTATTACAAAAATATTTTTGACTACGCCTATAGTAACCTCTACTAACCAAAAACTCGTTATTATAGCGTTGATATATATAATTAATGGTGCCAACACATTGGCCTATATAAATAGCTTCTAGTTTAGTTAACGACATAATACCAAGAGGGTTAGTCGCATTTTCTGTCACTTCATCACACATCATAGGTAAGTCCTTAATATGCTGATTCTTAGCAGTATAAATAGCTAAACACTCGCCTAGTTCAATAAACTCCTTTTTATTAAATAAAACAAATTGTGCTTTACTGGCAGATTCTAAATGAAAACAATCAGCTATAAGCGTGCTTTTAGCGAAAGCAACCTGAGTAAAGAAGATAAAAACAAGTAAAATAAAAAATTTCATTCTGCTAGCCCTCTTTTACAGAATCTAAATGAACGAAGGATGATAACAGCCGATATAATAAGAAATAACGCATCAAAAACATCCGCGACAACGCCATTTCCTAAGGTTTTCCATAATGCATCTGCTTGAACTAAAGACTCTAGCGAATAGGCATAGGCCATGATTATTATCATAAAAAACACTATTACTTTAAGGTGTATGATAACAACGCTATTAATTGAATTAGCTAACATGGCTAGCTTATAACGCTTTAGGCCAACTATCCCATGAACTTTGAATAAGCCACGCAACTGAATAAAGATCACAATCAAAACAAAAATATCTATAATTGTTTCTAATAGGGTTGTGTTCGATACCCAACCAATCCCTTTAACAAATTCTCGGCCTTCTGAAGCTCCGAACAACATAAGCTCATAAATTAGATAACATGAAATCAATAAACTAATAATATGGAATGCAGACTGAAAGTAACTAATAGTTATGTGCCTATAGAAGTAGACGCTTTTGGGATCAAATAGCCTTAACTTCTTTCTTTGGCGCTCAATAAATGCAACTTCTCGTTTAATGAGTTCTTTTTTTGCATCGACCTTAGCTGCGCCAGCAGATGCTAAAGGCTCTTCACTGTGTTCAAATGCTTTTTTCTCTGAAGATCTTTTATCATCTTCATTGATAATAAAGTTGGGCTGGTATATTGACTCACCATTCATGGGTATTCATTCCTTTGTCCTGCTAAACTAAAACTTATTCGACAGTCATTGTGTCTTTAAAAGTAACTTATATGTAGATTAATCATTTAATTACCGCGCAATATTACTATTTCTCCAAACAAATAAAAACAATCTATTTGCAGTTAATCGTTAGCTTTATGATATTTATCTATTAAGTATTTCAAATACTTTTTGCTTTGTAATACTCTGTAGGAAGAGTATTAGTAAATTGAGCACATAATTTAAATAGACTGTCCGCAATTTAAGATGTTCGCTTTTGTACAGCTTGAAACCAAAACTTAAATGCATATTCAAAAAGGAGAAGTTCTCACTTAATTGATGCGAGTGCAGTACTAGGGTAACAGCCAATTTTAATTCTTTGTTGCTTACCCTCTCAACGAAAGCGATAATTAAAGTTATAACGTCATTTGTGCTATCGAGAGCAAGTAGAACAATTCTACTGTGCTAATAAAGATTTTTCTTGGTAGGGTGTTTTGATTTAAGTATCAGTTAACGATATAGATACATCTATTCTAAAAAGCTAGAACAATGATGTAATCATAAAATTAAAAACAAAATAATAAGAAGTGAAAAAGAATGAATAACACTGACCAAGCTACTATCCTCTGGCACGATTACGAAACCTGGGGAATATCTCCAAAATTCGACAAGCCTTCGCAGTTTGCAGGTATTCGTACCGATCTTGATTTAAATATTATTGGTGAGCCTGAGATGTTTTATTGTCAGCCGCCACAAGATTATCTGCCACAGCCTGAGGCTTGTTTAGTTACCGGTATTACGCCGCAAAAAGCTTTGCGTGAAGGGTTAACTGAAGCTGAATTTGCGGATCGTATTCATGGCTTATTTACCCAACCTAATACTTGTGTTGCTGGTTATAACAGTATTCGTTTTGATGATGAGGTAACTCGCTACCTGCTCTATCGTAACTTTTACGACCCTTATGCGCGTGAATGGCAAAATGGTAATAGTCGTTGGGATATTATTGATATGGTGCGTGCTTGTTATGCCCTTCGCCCTGAAGGTATTGAATGGCCGACGGTTGAGCGAGATGGCGAGCAAGTTGTTAGCTTTCGTTTAGAGTTGCTGACACAGGCAAACGGTATTAGTCATGAAGCCGCACATGATGCCATGAGTGATGTTTATGCCACTATTGCTATGGCTAAGTTAATTAAAGAAAAACAGCCTAAGTTATATGAGTTTATTTTCAATTTGAAAAATAAAAAGCAAGTGGCTGAGCTAATTGACGTTTATAACATGACACCGGTTGTGCATACCTCTAGCAAGGTGTCTTCAGTACATGGTTGCACGAGTTGGTTTGCACCGGTTTGTTATCATCCGATTAATAAAAATGCCGTTATTGCGATAGATTTAGCGCAAGATCCAACGCCGTTATTTGAGCTTTCAAGTGAAGAAATAAAAGCGCGTTTATATACCCGTTATGACGATTTGGCTGAAGACGAGTTGCCAATTCCGATTAAGTTAATTCACTTAAATAAGTGCCCTATTATTGCGCCAGCAAAAACTTTATTGCCTGAGAACGCCGAGCGTTTGGCTATTCCTCGTGAGCTTTGTTTAGAAAACTTAAAAAGGCTAAAGCAATATACTGACCTCAGAGATAAGTTAACTGATGTTTTTGCCGAAAGTGATTTTGGTGATGAACCAGTAGAAGCTGAGTTTGCACTTTATGGTGGTAAGTTTTTCTCGCATAGCGATAAAGCGCAAATGGATATTTTGCATCAGTTAGCGCCAGAGCAATTAGGTACGCATCCGTTTCAGTTTCAAGATGAGCGTTTAAGTACTTTGTTGTTTAGTTATCGTGCGCGTAATTTTCCTTATACCTTGGACGATGGCGAGCAACAAAAATGGCAAGCGCATTGTCAAAATAGACTTCAGCACGGTAAAAAAGGATTGTTAAGTATTGATGAGTTTATGATAAAAATTGAAGATTTAGTGCATCACCATGAGCAAAACCAACCAAAAATGGCCGTGCTTAAAGCGTTATACGAATACGTGCAAAGTTAACAAAACGCTGCCTATTTATGCCGACTTACTTAACTTGAATTAACTTAGCTTGGCTTAACTTAAATTGAGTTGACTTGAGTTGAGTTGAGTTGAATTAGCTTAAGTAAGTCGGCTAGTTTTTTGTATGTAGAATATTGCTATTCAGCTACAAAAAACTTCTTAATTAGCGTTTTACTTTTTAAAGCGGCTAATTAAGCTTGAAGTGTCCCAACGGTTGCCACCACTTTCTTGAACTTCTTTATAATAACCATCAATTTGCTTGGTAACAGTTAAATCTGCGCCAAGTTTTTCAGCTTCTTCAAATGCGATGGCAAGGTCTTTTCTTACCCAGTCAACCGCGAAACCGAAGTCAAACTCTCGATCGCACATTGTTTTTCCGCGGTTATCCATTTGCCAAGAGCCTGCAGCGCCTTTGCCAATAGTCGCAAGTAATTTATCAACATTTAAGCCGGCTTTCTGTGCGAAGTTTAAGCCTTCAGCTAAGCCTTGTACGGTATTAACGAAACAAATTTGGTTGACCATTTTAGCTAATTGCCCTGAGCCAACTGGCCCCATTAATTGACTAAATCTAGCGAATGCTGCCATAACAGGCTCTGCTTTATTAAAAACAGTTTCGTCACCGCCCACCATTACGGTTAGCACACCGTTTTCTGCGCCTGCTTGGCCGCCTGAAACGGGTGCGTCTAAAAAGTATTGTTCTTGGCTTGTTGCAATGTTTGCAAGCTCTACTGCGACTTCGGCCGATGCCGTGGTATGGTCAACTAAAATGCTGCCTTTGGGCATGCCTGCTAATATGCCGTTCTCACCTAATACTACTTGGCGAAGGTCGTCATCGTTACCTACGCAACAAAACACTATGTCACAGTTTTTAGCGGCAAGTGCGGGTGTTTTAGCGGTAGTACCTGAAAATTCAGCCTGCCATTTTTCGGCTTTTTCTTGGCTTCGATTAAATACACAAACCTCGTGTCCGGCTTTTTGTAAATGCCCTGCCATGGGATATCCCATTACACCTAAACCAATAAATGCTACTTTCATCGAACGGATCCTTTTGTAATATCTGATACTTATTTGAAGTTAGTTGTACTTAGCTAGTTAAAGTTAGTTAAGCTTTTCAACTTAATTGTGCTGTTGTTAACCGGCTCGCGTACTAGTTGTTTATTTTATTGGTGATAAAGCCGCTGCTTTAAATTCAATACCTTGCCAGCCTGTTTGCATGAAGTTTCTAATATTTTGGTGATCAATACCTTTGGGGTTATTTAAAACATCTTCTCGGTAATAACTGCCGAAACAAGCTAGCGTTTGTGAAGGTGTTAAGTTATTTAATTGTGCAAAGTAAAATATTTTACAAGAGCCTTCGTTAGTGCCGCTTTCATTCACTAGCTCACCATTACTAAACGCTGTGGGTTGGTACTGATAATTATCGGCAATAACTTGCATGACTTGGGTAAATTCTATTGGATGTTGTGCCTGTTTAATGTTCGTAAGCAGAGCGTTTAAGCTGATGTTTTCAATGTTACTCATGGAAGTTACACGCCTTTTTAAAGTTTTGTTCGGGTTGAATACTAAAAGTTGATTTAAAACGTTGCGATTATTTTGCCTTAACTGGCTAAGCAACTTGCTAGACACTTGGTTATAAGTTGCTAGTTTAAGGTCGCAGCCATTGTTATTTTCTTGTTAGCTGTAATGCAAAAAGGGATTTATATGCTTGGAAAGTCGCCTTGGTTTTTATGCGTTCTATGTTAATAAAATTAAGATTATTTTGAAAGCGGCTATGGTCAGCGTTTCTTATAAAAAATTTAATTTCATAATTACTGCCATTTATAAACGCACAATAAATCATTACCAATATTACCGCTTAACTAAAACATTAGATTAAAGCTTATCTGAAACCTCAATTAAACCTCTAGCTAAAGCACTAACAAGTTGTAATTTTTCATCATGAAAATAATGGCTTAGATAATCTTGTTAATCATAGCTATTTGCCTTATTCTAATTTTTACATTGATCCGACCAGCTAAATAAAATGACAAAAACTATTTACACCTTTGGTGCTAACAATTACAAAAATGAAGCCGTAGATTTTACTCAATATAAAGGTAAAACGCTGTTAATAGTAAACACGGCTAGCGCTTGTGGCTTTACTCCACAATATGCCGGTTTAGAAGATTTATACAAAAAATATAAAGATAAGGGTTTAGAAGTATTAGCCTTTCCTTGTAATCAATTTGGTAAACAAGAAAAAGGTGATAACACTGAAATTAAGCAGTTTTGTGATCTTAACTTTAATATTTCGTTCGATCTTTTTAGTAAAATAGACGTTAACGGCGATAATACTCATCCATTATTTGAGCACTTAAAAAGCGAAGCGCCTGGCATTTTAGGGAGTAAAGGTATTAAGTGGAATTTCACTAAGTTCTTGGTAAACAACCAAGGTAAAGTGATTAAACGCTATAGCCCAACAACTAAGCCAGCCGATATTGACAGTGATATTGCGGCGATACTTTAATCGCTTGAGATAACCAAGTAATTTGTGAATTTTGGTTTTACATTTTGAGCCTGTTGGACTGAAGTTACACTTAAATATAAAGTAGGGTCAGATACACATTAATTGATTTTGGTGGTTTTAAGAGATTAATGTGTATCTGACCCTACTTTATTCAAGACTGAAGTTATTGCTATAGCCTTGGGTAATTTTTTGTAGGTCGGACTTTAGTCCGACAATAGCGAAATACCTAGAAAAACTGAGGTTCTGATAAGCTGATAATCTGTTGGACTGAAGTCCAACCTACAGGTGGATGCATCTAACTAACAGACATAGAGTGATTTATTTGTCTGTTTAAACATAAATAAATCACTCTATATTGCTTGTAAGTTATAGCTTTAAGTTTCTAGCTGTAAGTCACGTAACTGTTTGATTTTATCTCTTACTGATGCGGCTAATTCAAACTCTAGGTTTTGTGCATGATTAAACATTTGCGCTTCTAGCTCTTGCACTTTCACATCAATTTGCTTGGTGGTTAACGTCTCGTATTCTGACGCTGGCTCTGCTGCTTTTAATACTGCAGCTGCGCGAGTTTTGCCGCCGTCGAGATCCATAACGTCTGAAATATTTCGTCTAACACCACGTGGCGTAATTTTATTGTCGAGATTGAATTGATGCTGTTTAGCGCGTCTTCGTTCAGTTTCGTCAATGGCTTTGCGCATAGAGCCGGTAATGCGGGCAGCATATAAAATGGCTCTACCGTTAATGTTACGTGCCGCTCGTCCAATGGTTTGAATAAGTGAGCGTTCAGAGCGTAAAAAGCCTTCTTTATCGGCGTCTAAAATTGCGACTAGCGATACTTCTGGCATGTCTAAGCCTTCACGAAGTAAGTTAATACCGACTAAAACGTCGAACTTACCTAAACGAAAATCTCGAATAATTTCAACACGTTCTACCGTGTCTACATCTGAATGCATGTAACGTGCTTTTATTTGATGTTCATCTAAATAGTCCGTTAAATCTTCTGCCATGCGTTTGGTTAACGTGGTGGCTAGTACTCTTTCATTAATTTTTATACGCTTGCGAATTTCAGAAAGTAAATCATCAACTTGGGTTTCAACTGGGCGCACTTCTATTTGTGGATCAAGCAAGCCGGTTGGACGCACAACTTGTTCTGCTATTTCGCCGGCCGATTTTTCTAATTCATAATTACTTGGCGTTGCTGATACATAAATGGTTTGTGGCGATAAGGCCTCAAACTCTTCAAATTTCATTGGTCGGTTATCAAGTGCTGAAGGTAGTCTAAAACCATATTCTACAAGGTTTTCTTTACGTGAGCGGTCACCTTTGTACATAGCGCCTATTTGTGGCACGGTAACATGCGATTCATCAATAATTAACAAACCATCGGCAGGTAAGTAATCGAACAATGTTGGTGGCGCTTCGCCTGGACCACGGCCTGATAAGTAGCGAGAATAGTTTTCTATGCCTGAGCAATAGCCAAGCTCGGTCATCATCTCAATATCAAATTGTGTTCGTTGTACAATTCGCTGCTCTTCTACGAGTTTATTGTTTTCTTTTAATTGAGCTGATCTATCTTTTAGTTCGATTTTAATGTTTTCAACAGCAGCTAATATTTTTTCACGCGGTGTTGCATAGTGCGTTTTTGGATAAACAGTTACACGAGCTACGGTGCGCTCAACTTCGCCGGTTAATGGGTCAAATATGCTAATACGTTCGATTTCTTCATCGAATAGCTCAATGCGCAGTGCCATTTTGTCTGATTCTGCTGGGAAAACATCAATTACATCGCCGCGCACTCGGTACGTTGCTCGTTGAAATGCTACGTCGTTGCGGGTGTATTGCAGCTCAGCTAAGCGTCTTAAAATATCGCGCTGATTAATAATGTCGC
>OJDI01000202.1_pt1 | contig 27623 bp, 24 predicted proteins | sample 1592601 | NCBI WGS metagenome assembly OJDI01 (sample SAMN05416845, study PRJEB24817) | seawater metagenome | isolation source: Sea water | place: Canada:Atlantic | collected 2013-07 | reverse complement strand
ACGAGATGCTCAGGAGTCTCGTGGGCTCGGAGATGTGTATAAGAGACAGCATGTGCGCAGGCCTAGGCTTTCCTGTTTTGCGCCTGATCCGATATCGAGTTGGGTCGTGGACAATAGATGGCATTGCCCCAGGAGAGTTTACGCCGGTTTAGGCCTCTATTTGTGCTTTTGTCTGTAGGTCGTCTGCGCGTCGTCGAACCGTCGTCTGCGCGTTTTCTATGACTGTGGTTCAGCGGGTAACTGGCCAGCAAAGGCGAGCTCGGAGAAGGCTTTACGTGGGCTAGGCACTTCGCGGTCTTGCAGGGGTTGGGGTAAGTCTTGTTTATCTCCAGGATGCCCTACTGCAACCATTGCCTGAAGCTTATAGACCTCACCTAAATTCAGTACCGCCGGTGCCTGATCATGCTCCACACCCCACATTGCGTGGGTCACTAAGCCCATGCTTTGGGCCTGCAAGGCAAAACTCATCCAAGCACTGCCAGTGTCAAAACCATACGTAGGGGCTGGCGCGTCGTTATGTTCGAAAGTAGTTCGCGCAACAATGGCCACCAAGACGCCGGCATCTTTTGCCCAGGCTTGGTTCATATCCATAATGAGGTCAAACATTGGCTGCCATTGGGGCGTATCCCGCAACGCGTAAATAAAACGCCAAGGTTGAGAGTTAAAACAGGAAGGGGCCCAACGAGCAGCTTCAACTAACTGCTCGATCTCGCCGAGAGTGACCGCTTCGCCACTCATGGCTCGAGGCGACCAGCGGCGGATAAATTGGCTATCCGCTTCGGCCTCAGGACTGCGGGTGAGTAAAACGTCTGTATCTAATGTGGACATAACCTTTCCTCACCCGGACTAGAGTATGAGCTAGTCCTAAGATTTATCTAAGATCTGCTACTCGTTCTAGTACTAGTTCTAATGCTCGTTCTAAAACTAGGTCTTAAACTCAGCAACTACCGCCGCAATAGACTGCTTAGCATCGCCAAACAGCATCCGTGTGTTGTCGCCAAAGAACAATGGGTTATCTACACCAGAGAATCCTGAAGCCATAGAACGCTTAAGTACAAACACCGTTTGCGCTTGGTCTACATTGATAATCGGCATGCCGTAGATTGGGCTGTTCTCATCGTTACGCGCCGCAGGGTTAACTACGTCATTAGCACCAATAACAACTGCCACATCGACTTTGTCTATGCGTGGATTGATGTCTTCCATTTCAACCAACTGGTCATAAGGCACGTTAGCTTCAGCCAACAGTACGTTCATGTGTCCTGGCATACGCCCAGCAACTGGGTGAATGGCGTAGGTCACTTCCGCACCATTCTTTTCTAACAGCTCTCCCAACTCGCGCACTACGTGCTGAGCCTGGGCTACCGCCATGCCATATCCTGGTACAAATGAAACCGACTGAGCCGCTTCAAGAATAAGAAACGCATCTTCGCTGTTAATTGGCTTAACTTCGCCCTCGACCTTAGTCGCCTCTTTCACTGCGCCGAAGCCAGAAAACAGCACGTGGCCCAACGAGCGATTCATCGCCTTACACATAATGTTTGTCAAGATAATGCCAGCTGCGCCAACCATAGATCCTGCAACAATCAGAATGTTGTTATTAATTGCGAAACCAGCCGCACAAGCCGCTAAGCCCGAGTAGCTGTTAAGCAGTGAAATAACCACGGGCATGTCTGCGCCGCCAATTGGCAGTACAGCCATTACACCGAAGATAAGTGCCAACGCGATAACTGCATAAAGGTAAGGCGAATCTACCGCAGGCTCTAAACAGAACATTACTGAGCAAACAACAATTGCCACTAAAATCAGTGCGTTAACAAAACGCTGAGCGCCAAATACAACCGCTGCGGAGTTAATGACTTCGGACAACTTACCCCAAGCCAAGATACTGCCACTGAAGGTCATGCCGCCAATTAGAATGGAAAGCAAAATTGTGATGTCAGTAAACGTAGTGTTACCTACATTGTATAAAGCAGCCCAACCCACCATTAAGCTGGCAATACCGCCAGAGCCGTTAAACAGTGCAACCATTTCTGGCATGCTGGTCATTTCAACTTTCTGCGCGGTGATTGCACCCACTAATGAGCCCACTAGAATTGCGCCAATAATCCATTCCCAAGGAAGAATGTCTTTATTGAACAAGGTCACAACCACTGCAATTAACATGGCTATAGATGACAGCTTGTTGCCTCTAACCGCAGTAGCTGGAGAACCCAACTGCTTGAGGCCAAAGATAAATAGAGCGGCAGAAACCACATACCATAAGTTAATAATTTCTAAGCTCATGATTTGCCTCCACTCTGGTCAACATCTTTCTTCTTGAACATGCTCAGCATTCTATTGGTCACCATGTAGCCGCCGACCACGTTAATGGTGGCAAACATCACCGCTGCTGCGCCCAAAATAGTCGCCAGCATGTCAGTGCCTTCAGTGCCAGAACTGGCAGAGATCAATGCACCCACAATGGTGATACCAGAAATTGCATTGGCACCAGACATTAAAGGTGTGTGTAAGGTGGCAGGCACCTTAGAAATCAATTCGAAGCCCAAGAATATGGACAACATAAGTATCAACGCTAAAAAGACAGCATCCATGATTACGCTCCGCTATATATGTTTTTGATGGTCTCGTTAACCACAGCGCCATCACGAGTAATGACACAGCTTTGAACGATTTCGTCTTCAGGATCTAAGTTCAGCTGCTTCGCCTCTTCATCCCAAAATTCTTGCAAAAGGTTCACCAAGTTATTGGAGTACATTTCGCTGGCATTGCGTGCCACTTCGCCTGGTAGGTTGCCCTGACCAATAATTTTCACGCCGTTGATTTCAACGGTTTCGTTAAGCACAGAGCCTTCAACATTGCCGCCGGTCTCTACCGCCATGTCAACAATCACGCTGCCTGGCTGCATAGATTCGATCATGTCGCGGTCAATCAACTGAGGTGCTGGACGACCAAATAATTGAGCTGTAGTAATCACCACATCTGACTGGCTGATCACCTGCTTTTGCCCTTCACGTTGAATTGCCATTTGCTCAGGCGTCAACGCCTTCGCGTAGCCTTGGTCAGTTTGGCCTGTGTCGCCTAAATCTATTTCAACAAACTTGGCACCAAGCGACTGCACTTGTTCGGCAACAACCGGACGCGTATCGAAGGCTTCAACCCGAGCACCAAGGCGCTTGGCTGTAGCAATCGCTTGCAGACCCGCAACACCCGCGCCAATAACAAATACGCGCGCTGGTCTGATGGTGCCTGAAGGCGTCATCATCATGGGCATGATCTTAGGCGAATGGAAAGCCGCCTGAATAACGGTTACATACCCTGCAAGGTTCGCTTGAGAGGACAGAGCGTCCATTTTCTGCGCCCGCGTACTACGCGGCACCATTTCCATTGAAATGGCAGTAGCACCCTGAGTTGCAAGTGACTCGACAAGCGTCTTTTCATTAAATGGATCAAGAAAGCTTATGGTGACTGCACCAGATTTCAGCAGGCTGACTTCAGCAGCGTCTGGCTTGCGCACACAAATGAGTAGATCTGCTGCGGCAATTACGTCTGCGCGCGGGGCGAGGGTCACACCGGCATCAGTGAACAAAGCGTCACTGAACCCAGATGCTGCTCCAGCACCGCTTTCCATGCTTATGGAAAAACCGAGTTTAATTAATTTACTAGCATTAGCCGGTACCAGTGCACAACGCACTTCGCCAGGCCAGGTTTCCTTCGGCACTCCAATTTGCATAAAGCCCCCTAAAATTTGGTTAATAACTGTGTGTCGAAGTACAACCTGCATTTACTCTGCAGTAATCTTTGACGGCCTATATCCAAGGTCAGTGTACTGAATAAGTATGACCCCGACATCCTAGCGGCGGCAAGTTACCAGCACATCCAAGTGAAGAAAATGGAATAACTCACAAGCAATACATTCCATTTAAGAATTTATCAAAAATGCGGCAAACGCCGCTAATCTGCCAACGCTTTAGACCACCATCTGGAAAAAACTTCCGCCAAGCCGCAACAACGACAACGGACGCGGCAAACAAACAAACCAATAGTCGATATAGATCCTTGCATCAGAAGACTAGGCTCACCACAATCTGCTGCTCTTATGCACTCATGTAATTAAGCCTAGCCACTCAGTTTGAGCAATGGGCCGCAACAGGTACACAAAGGATATGGCGCGTAAATCAATTACTAATAAGGCTGCACTAATAGCGGTGACCAGCGCTTTTATTGTAGGCATGTTCGCCACCTTGGCTATCAGGCCCGTTAACCCAACCGCTGTAATGACCGCTGATAACGGTCAGGCGGCCCAAGTACGCCTCAACTGGCGGGTGCCTATTGTCTTTCCAAGGACCATGCCCGTGCTTGGCGAAAATCCGGTTTACCTCGCCAACATGATTGAGCAAGCCAGTAACGGCAGCATCAAGTTCAACCTATTTGATCCAGGCGAAATTGCACCAGCCTTTGCGATCACCGACGCCGTGCGCGATGGCAAGGTACCCGCTGGATACACATGGCTGGGCTACGACCAAGGCAAGATCCCATCATCACCTCTTATTTCAGCGGTGCCCTTTGGCATGGAGCCTTGGGAGTACAGTGCTTGGTGGTATGAAGCGGGCGGGCGTGAACTCACCGAAAACCTTTATGTAGCACACGACCTTATGCCCCTTTACTGCGGCATGACTGGGCCCGAAACCGCCGGCTGGTTCCGAGAAAGAATTGAAACGCTGGAAGATGTTCAGGGATTGAAAATTCGTTTTGCTGGCCTTGGCGGAAAAGTGATCGAACGTCTTGGCGCAAGCGTCACCATGATTCCGGGCGGCGAAATATTTCAGGCGCTGGAGAAAGGCGCAATTGATGCAACGGAATTTGCTCTACCTATTGTTGACCAATCCTTAGGGTTTAACCGTGTGGCAAAGTTCAATTACTACCCTGGCTGGCACCAACCGTTTACTGCCTCGCATTTAGTGGTCAACTTGGGAGTATGGCGGCAGCTTTCTAACGCTGATCAATCTTTGATAGAACTCGGTTGCACCGCAGCCGTAACCCGTAATCTGGCTCAAGCCGAAGCGTTGCAAGGCGATGTGATCGCAGGCTTTGCCGACATTGGCGTTTCTGCGGAGATTTTACCGGAACCTTTATTAAGAGAACTAAATCGCGTGGCGGATGAAATTCTCGACGAGGAAGCCGCCAAAGATGCGGACTTCGCAGAAATTCTAGCTTCTCAACGGGCTTTCCGTAAAAGCTACGCCGAATGGAAATCTCGCGCCTATCTGCCTAGAGACTTCTAATGCGCGTCGACACTCTGCCCCATACCTACCTTTCTAGGCGCATCGACAATTTTGTCCAGCGTATTGGACAAACACTTTCCTATATCTGGTTGGCGCTTTTATTTGTCATCGTCATCAATGTGCTGATGCGCTATTTGTTCAGCGAAGGCCGTATAGAATTAGAAGAACTACAGTGGCACTTATATTCCGTTGGTTTTTTGCTGGGCATGAGCTACGCCTATCAGGCAGATGTGCATATTCGCGTGGACGTTTTGCATGAGCGCTTCAGTCCACAGCTGCGTGCATGGATTGAACTGTATGGCATTTTACTTTTCCTCATACCCTTCATTGCGTTGATCCTGATTTACAGCGTGCAATTCGTCTCGTCTTCTTTTGGGGTCGGCGAAGTATCGCCCTCACCCGGCGGCCTGCCCTATCGTTGGGCCATTAAAGCAATACTCCCCCTAGGCTTTGCGTTACTCCTGTTGACCGTTTTCGCACGGCTGATCAGAGTCTGGTATTTCCTCTTTATTGACTATGAGGAACAGGGTAACGAGGGCGGTGCAGTACTCACGAAAGGAACCCCGAAAAATACAGCCGCACCTTTAACAACAAACAACTCACAAGCTGAGGAAATATATGGCCGCTAATGAAGTGCTTGCAGTGATGATGTTTGTTAGTTTCATCGCCTTAGTTTTCACCGGCTTTCCAGTAGCGTGGCTGTTGGGCGGTCTGGCTATTCTCTTTAGCGCGTTAGCCGTTGTCCTTGAAGCCGACTTCAATCTGGCCATTGGCATGGACTGGAACTACACCTCATTAACTGTGGAACGCATATGGAATGTCATGGAAAACTGGGTCATGGTGGCCTTGCCCATGTTCATTCTCATGGGCCTATTACTTGACCGTTCAGGTATCGCCAACCAACTGATGATCAGCTTTGCTCGGTTATTTGGCGGACTCCGCGGGGGCTTGGCCATCACCGTGACGGTAATTGGGCTTTTGCTGGCAGCAACTACCGGCATCATCGGCGCGTCAGTTGTACTACTGGCGCTACTCGGTCTACCGGTGATGATGCAGCAGGGTTACGACAAATCTTTTGCCGCAGGCACGGTCTGCGCAGTAGGCACGCTAGGCATATTGATTCCACCCAGCATCATGCTGGTGCTTATGGCCGACCGCATGTCTATGAGTGTCGGCGACCTTTTCCTCGGCGCGGTATTTCCCGGTGCCCTGCTAGGCGGCCTTTATATTCTTTATATTTTGCTCGTGGGTTGGCTGTCACCAGAAAAAGCCCCGGCAGCGCCTACCCAACCCTTTGATTGGCAGGCGGTGAAAGATTTGTTTCTCGCCATACTGCCGCCAGCATTCCTTATTCTGGCTGTGCTTGGCAGTATTTTCTTTGGCCTAGCGACCCCCACAGAAGCTGCGGGTGTAGGCGCCGCCGGAGCGCTGCTGTTAGCTGTGGTAAAAGGCCAAATGTCAAAAACCGTCATCCGTGAGGTGCTCCATGAGACCACCAAAACCACTGCCTATATCTTTGCGGTGTTACTTGGCGCTACTGCGTTCTCATTGGTCTTACGCGGCCTTGGCGGCGACGAGCTAATAGAGGGTGTGCTGCTCAATTTACCCTTCGAGCCTACGGGCATCATGATCTGTATTTTACTTGCGACCTTCTTGCTCGGCTTCTTCTTAGACTGGATCGAGTTAACGCTGATTGTTCTGCCATTGGTTTCCCCTGTTGTAACCGGCCTTGGTTTCGACCCAATTTGGTTCACGATTCTTTTCGCCGTCTGCCTGCAAACGAGTTTCTTAACACCGCCAGTGGGCTTCGCTATTTTTTACCTCAAGGGTGTAGCCCCCGAGGGCATAGATGTGACCACTATTTACAAAGGTGTGGTGCCTTTTATTGCGCTGCAGGTTTTAGGCATGTTAATCATCTTCAACTGGCAGGCTGTAGTCACATGGCTACCCGCCCAAGCCTACGGATAGCGCGTAGATTCACCCTGAACGGTAGACGCGAGTTCTTGCCCAAATCCGGTTTAGTTCTGGTTTAGTTTTGGCAAATCCTTTTATTTTTCTCCAGAGCATAGGCAGCGGGTTAAATTCCAGCGACAATACGCCCTCTACATTTGGCGCCTATTACTAAGGAAATCAAGATGCCCGCTTATCAAGTCACAGCACGCAATTTCAGCACCGCAAGCGAAAACCGAATGCACAGTAATGCCGTCGCCCAGAGCCATGGCTTTAAAGGTGCGCTGGTTCCTGGCGTGGCCGTTTATGGACACCTAGTGCAGCCGTTAGTGGAAAAATTTGGTAGCCAGTGGTTAGGGCAAAGCCAGACAGCACTGCGGTTACTTAAGCCTGCCTATGATGGCGATGAACTGAATATTGTTCTGAGCGAAGAAACTCAGGGTCAGTACAGGGTCACTTGCCACAACCAAGATGAATTGCTGTTAGCAGAAATTATGGCTGGGCCAATGCCACCAATGCCTGCTGACATCGGCTTAGGCGGCCCGGCTAAAGCAACGCCAAAAGTCGAGATTAACTGGGACAACGTGGTACCAGCTGAAGTTTTTGTTGAGAAGACTTGGTCACTGAGTGAAGCTGAGAACAACCGCTATTGTGCCGAGATAAGCGACCATGACCCCGTATATGACGAGCACATTCACCCTCACTATCTTTTATCGTTAGCCAACTATTGCCTGATGGAAGAATACCAAATGCCCGCGTGGATTCATGCCAGTTCAATTACTAACCATAGAGCTGCATTGAAGGTAGGAGATATGATCACCAGCAAAACCGTGGTGAAAGAAAAATTTGAGCGTAAAGGCCATCAATTTATCACCCTCCACATTACCTATTGGAGAGGTGAAGCGCTCACCACTGACATTCTGCATACCGCCATATTCAGGATCGCAGAATAAATATGCGGATAGCCGTTTTAGCCTCCCACGAAGGCAGCACCCTGCAGGCCGTTATTGATGCATGTAGCGAACAAAAAATAGACGCCACGGTGGCACTGGTGATCAGTAATAACAGTTCATCTGGCGCTTTACGCCGCGCCGCCCTAGCAAATGTGCAGCACCAACATATCAGTTCGAAAACCCATGGCGACGACAATGGAGCAGACAACGCAATGCTCAAGGCTTGCCTGGACCAGCAAATTGATTTGATCTTATTACTCGGATACATGAAAAAACTTGGCCCGCAAACACTGGCGGCCTTCGGCGGTAAAATACTCAATACCCACCCTGCACTGCTGCCCAAATTTGGTGGCCAAGGTTTTTTTGGACGCAAAGTCCACGAAGCGGTTATTGCAGCAGGCGAGGTTGAGAGTGGGGCAAGCGTGCATTTCGTGGATACCGATTACGATACCGGGCCGATTGTGGCTCAGGTAAAAGTGGCCGTTAGCCCTACGGACGACGCACAAACTCTGGAAAAGCGCGTAAAAGACGCCGAGAAAGAGTTGTTAGTGACGACCCTAAGAGAGCTGGCGGCACAATACGCGCAGACATAAGGCGCGCCTACTGACCACTGACCACTGACCACTGACCACTGACCACTGACCACAATACCTGTCGCAGTTCACCGCAACCAAGCAGTGACTGTAGTGGTCTATTGATGGGTTACAAGTAGGCGAACCGAGTCCACAGAATCTGAGATTCTAATCAGCTAGAATGACCAACGCTTGCTCATGTAACTGGATATTGGCGGAGGCAATAATATCTCCGCCCATACTTGGATTGTCACCACTCCAAGTAGTCACCACCCCACCGGCGCCTCTAACAATGGGGATCAAGGCCTGAATGTCATAGGCGTTAAGACGACCCTCAACACCAAAATCAATCTGGCCCATGGCAACCATGCCGAAAAGATAGCAATCGCCGCCTACTTTATGCATGCGCACGTTCTCGCGCAGTTGGCCGTAACCAAATAACTGTTGGGGAGAGAACCAAGTGGTTCCAGTGGTAGTCATAGTTGCTTCAGCAATGCTGGCACATTGGCTGGTATGCAGTTGCTGGGTTATGTCCCCGCGCTGCATCCACGCGGTATCGCCATCACCAAAAAATAGCTCGTCGGTGTAGGGTTGATACATCACCCCCACAATGGGGTTTTCTCCGTCAAACAATGCCAGCAGTATGCCCCAGTGCAACATACCGCTCATAAACGCACGGGTACCGTCGATAGGATCTATCACCCATGTAAGGCCATTGCCGGCTTTTAAACCGAACTCTTCGCCATAAATACCGTGTTCAGGATAAGTCTCCTCAATGGCCTTACGAATTGCAGTTTCAGCACCCTGATCAGCCGCTGTGACAGGATCAAACCCCTTATCTTCCACCTTATTTTGCGCACTGATTGAGGTGCGAAAGTGAGGCAACACCACTGCGCCAGCTAAGCGAGCAGCCTGCTGTGCAAATTGCAGGAATTCATGACGCTGCTCGCTGGAAACGAACACGGCTGGCGTATAGCCAAAGGAGCTGGTCATAGGAGAGTCCAAGAGAATTTGCAAGGTCACATGGTACGCAGGAATGAGGCTGCCTTCTAGCTGAAATGGCACCTCACCCCAACAACAACAAATCGGTTACATTTCTCTGCTATTTCACCCCCTTTGCACACCTAGCCGTGCGATACTTTTAATCATGTCTAACCATGATTTAACCCAAGGCCGAGTTTCAACCTCTCTAGCCAAACTAACTGCGCCTATGATGATGGGGGTTTCGTCGAGCATCGTGGTGCAAACCCTAGAGATGGGGTTTATCGGACAATTGGGTACGGCTTATGTCGCCGCCATTACATTTACCTTTCCTTTGGTGATGATCCTCACCAGCATCGCCTTGGGCATCAGTATTGGCACCTCGTCTGTTATCGCGCGAAGCGTGGGCAGCAAACAATACTCAAACACTAGCGGCAGCGAACCTGCTGATGCGAATGATGTACCTCGTCTGGGTACCCATAGTCTTATTTTAGTCTTTGTCGCCATGGTGGTCATTGCAGCGCTCTGCTGGTTAATTATTGACCCACTGTTTCTCGCCATGGGTGCAGAACCAGAAATGCTGCCCCTCATTCATAGCTACTTAGATATTTATCTGCCCGGCAGCGTGCTGTTCACCACGGCCATGATTTGCGGCAGTATCATGCGCGCCAACGGCAGCGCTGCCATCCCCGGCATTATAATGACGGTGGGTTCCGTGATTAATCTAATCCTTGACCCTTTTCTTATCTTCGGATGGTTTGGACTACCCGCCATGGAACTGGCTGGCGCAGCCACGGCCATGACCTTGACAAGATTTTTAACGCTCGTGGTCACCCTTTGGTACGTGTATCACGGCTCGATGGTTTTAACTAAAGATGTGTTCAAAGGTTGGTGGACCTCCACCAAACGGATACTGCACATTGGCGTACCGGCCATTGCAACCAACCTTATCGGTCCATTTACAGCGGCCTACATTACGTTTCTGATTGCAGACTACGGCCAAGATGCAGTGGCTGGCTTTGGTGTCGCAGGCAGACTTGAGGCATTAGCTGCCATGCTGATGTTTGCATTGTCCGGGTCAATTGGCCCCTTCGTGGGACAAAATTGGGGCGCGCGCGAGTTCAATCGCGTACGTCGCGGCGTAAACGTAAGTTACATTTTCAGTTTGAGTTGGGGCTTTATAGTCGCTGTGCCCCTTTTCTTTTTCGGTGAAGACATTGCACGGCTCATAGATGCAAAACCTGAAGTGGTTAAAGTTGCGGGTATTTATTTAGCACTGGTGCCCTGGAGTTATGGTCTGTGGGGGGTGCTTATGATGTCCAGCGCGTCCTTCAATGCATTGGGTAAACCGCTGCCCAGTACTGCGTTGTCCTTCGCAAGAATGATTGTGGTCTATGTGCCACTGGCAACTTTCCTCAACGACACAATGGGTTACGTTGGCATTTTTGTCGCCACTCTTATTAGCAACGCACTGTTTGGTGTGGTGAGTTGGAAATGGTTCAGCGTCAGACTGGCCAATATGACAAAGATGATAAAAACTCAATCCGTGAGCGCGTAAGGTCGACCTATGACACTGACAACCCGTCCCTCGCAAACTGAAAACGACCCTCTCAGGTCGCCTATTTTCTGCTCCGCGTTGTATCCGCTCACAACCTCACTCAAGCCAGGATTCCTGCAATGTATTTAAGACGCTTACTCACCATCTCCGTCCTGATTGTTGCAACAATCGTCGCTGTTACCTTAGCGCCAGTTGTCCTTGTCTCTGCCTTCGTTATGAGTTTTTTTCCTAAGTTCAAAACCACCCCTCAAGCCATGGCCTTTATTTATGGCTTTATCGGCTATGAGTGGATTGGACTAAGTAAATTTGCCTGGGTCTGGGTGCGCTACCACGATATAGAAGAGCGTATGCGCAAAGACCGCGACATTCAGTTTTGGTGGGGACGCTCGTTATTTGAAATGGGCAAACGACTGTTCAAGCTCAGAATTGAAGTCACTGGCGAAGATGCCATAGAGGGCAATTGCGCTTTGGTCTTGTGCCGCCATACCAGCATGGCCGATACAGTTCTGCCGCTACTGTTTTTTGGTCAAGCTCGCGCAGAGGGGTTGCGCTACGTACTGAAACAAGAACTGCGCCTGCTGCCTTGTTTAGATATTGGTGGCCACAGGTTACCCAATGTTTTTGTTGATCGCTCCGGCAGCGATTCCGCTAAAGCCATTAAAGATGTGACTGAATTGATGCAGCAGGCACCGGCAGATCAGTCGGTACTGATTTACCCAGAGGGCACCCGTTTCACCCGCAACAAACATCAACAGTTAGCAGCCAAGCACCCAAACCTAAAGGATCAGCTTGAACGGTGGCCAGATCTTCTACCCCTCAGATTAGGTGGCGTTCGCGGCATGCTGGATGCAAATCCTGGCAAAGACTTAGTGTTTCTTGCCCATGCGGGTTTTGAGGGTTCTGCGGATATCCATGACCTACTCAGCGGTGGTTGGTTAAACCAACATGTACGCATTCACTTTTGGCGTATTCCGTTTGCGCAATTGCCAAAAGACGACCCTACCGAATATCTATTTGCCCAGTGGGATATTATGCAAGCCAATGCGGAAAGGTTAGAGCAAGAAGTGAGACAAGGCATGGCAACAAACTGAGACTACTTCTAAGAGGGTGCCTTGGCTGAGTAAGCACGCACTTTACCCAACAACTCTTTAGCCAGTTCATCTAGCCTCTCAACAGTTTTAGGTACTGGCCTTATTTTCGCTATACAAGATTCTTGTATAGCACTGCATATATGGTGCAATTCATCGAAGCCATAGCCGGAAAAGACACCTGACAATGTGTGGCAAGCCCTATCAACTTTGACAAAGTCATCGGCCGCCAATCCGCTATTTACCTCTTCAAGGCGCGCCTCAACCTCAATAGCAAATACTGCCAGCGCTTCTCGGAAGGCAGTCTCGCCCATCAACTCTCTGATTTCCTGCATTCGCGTTCCAGCTAAGCTGACATTGGAATCCTCTTGGTCTAACCACATTGCGATGCGGCTGCTGAGTAGGTCGTAATCAATCGGCTTAGTTAAAAAGTCGTCCATCCCCGCTTCTAAACACGCACGCTCATCCTCTTTATAGGCCTTCGCCGTTAGCGCAATAATCGGTTGCTGAAAATTTTGCTCGCGCATCCAACGGGTTGCTTCTAACCCGTCCATACCCGGCATCTGCACATCCATTAACACCAGACCAAATTGATCTTGGAGTGGTCGATCCTTCGTGATTATTTCACAGGCCGCAAGACCGCTGTCTACCACCTCAACGGTGTATCCACGTCTTTCTAAAGCGGCTTTAACGACCAATTGATTGGGCGCGCTGTCTTCCACAAGGAGTATGCGTTTGGTGGCATTAATGGGACCAGTTCGCCTGTATGCGGGCGGTGTCGCCACAACGCCCGGCACAATTTGCAAAGGCAGTTCTAACGTAAAACAACTGCCTTCGTCCTTACGCGACACAACGCTTATATCTCCCCCCATCAAGTGGGCTAGATGCTGACTGATAGACAGACCAAGTCCCGTACCCAAATATTTTCTCGTGTCTGAATCATCAGCTTGAACAAAAGCGGTGAACACATCTTCTGCCTGAGTCAGGGTCATACCGATCCCGGTATCTCGAACGTTAATTTTATATGCAGGACAGTTCTCTGGAATCTCTGGGGCATCACCCTCAAGCGTCGAATCCGCATCAAGTTCCAGCGATCTGACCATTGAAGACTTCTCTACACTGACTTCGATCTCACCGCTTTCGGTGAACTTAATGGCATTGCTCAGCAAGTTGGAGATAATTTGCGTCACCTTATGATCATCGCCTAACGTAAAATATTCACGAACATCTGTGTCTCGCATGCGCAGCTTAATACCTTGGGCTTTCGCCGTGGGTTTGTACAGGGCAACTAAATCTCTCGCCATGGCTGTAGGGGAAAAAGTGTTTTCATCTACACTCATTTCACCGGCCTCAATCTTGGAGTAATCGAGCACATTCTTCAGCAAACTCATCAGGCGCAGGCCAGAATTTTCCGCTGTAGTGAGTAAACTCACCTGGTGTGGGTCCTGCAAATCCGCTCTCACTAAGTTAACAATGCCTAGCAGGGCATTAAGTGGCGTGCGAATCTCATGACTCATGGTGGCCAAAAAACGGCTCTTTGCTTCGTTGGCAATTTCCGCAGACGATTGCGCTTCGCGCATTTTTTCTTTATTCGCGTACTCTTCACGCAAGTCACGCATCTCAGCGCCAAAATATACGTCGCCGGTTAAATTGACTGAACTTACCGCTAACTCAACGGGTATCTCTTCACCCGACCTGTGCAGACCTTGGATCTCTACCCTACTGCCTACAATTTTCTCCTCACCGGTTTCAAGAAAACGTGCGAGCCCGTGGTAATGTGCTTTACGTAAGCGCTCTGGAATTAAGAATTCCGCCATTGGCTGACCAATAATATCTTTTTGCTGATAACCAAATAGCTCCTCTGTGGCTTTGTTCACATCTACCACTAAACCCTCGCCGTCTATGATCACCCGCGCACTCAAACTACCGTCCATTAGCAACTGTTTTATGGCTTGGTGGTCTTGCCGAGCCAAGATACTCACATCTGTTGATAGAGCGTTGAGGCGCACCAAAGCCATTTTCGTCTCAGTATGGCTGGTTGGTGAAAACTCTAACTCCATGGCATCAGCAGTGCCATGGTTAGCAATAAAAGACAACGGCCTAGTGTCGAGGGACGAATCGGCAGTTGCTTTAGACCGCGAGTCAAACAGCTGATCTAGGTGCAAACGAATGTTCTCTATGTCCTCTGAATTCTTTACAAAAGAGGCGAGGTTTAGCCCAACCAACAAACTGCCTGGCAATAAATTGTAGGCACCTTCATTGGCCAATAAAATCTTACCGACTGAATCAACCCAAAGATAACCCGGGCCTTGACCATCTAAACCGGCATCAAACTGCAGTTGGTTGCGTTTTTGCAAAAGCAAAATATGCCTGAACTGAGCAGACGCCAATAAAAACAAAGCAATGGCTACCAACAGGGTCGGCGCAGTAATGCTTCGATCTCCGGCTCCAAGCACCATGACTACCTGATAGAGAAGATAGGTTGCAACCACAACGTATACGCCAGCAAAGAGCACAGAAAAAACATCCCTGCGCTGCCAAAACTTAGGTCTGAACATGATTCGCCTCGGTATCGTTCTGGCCAACTTTTGACGCGCGCTCGCCAACAGGGTGATTGGGTTCTACTTCCAGATGTTCACCAACATAGATGTCCAGAAAAGCCAGCGCCTGAGCAATTTCCAAGTACAACGCGGCAAGTTCTTTAGACCAAAAATCATCGCTAGTGGCGGACCTATCAGTAGGCTTGGAGTTGGCTAAAAATTGCAATTGGTTTTCTGACAATTTCATACTCAGATTCTTTGCTGCCAACGCAAGCTTATCAAAGCCGAAATTGTCCGCAGAGCAAACCAACATGTATAAGTTATGTTTCACGTCAGAGAAATTACTTAATTTAATGCCCTCTAACTGAAGCGAGCGATGACGTAATTCATCAGAAAACCGCTCAAGTAAATTAAACACACCGACAACGCCAATGATCTTGGCAAATTCTGCCAAACGCTCAACAGGCATATTGGCTTCTAAGTCTTTTTGGTCGTGCATACCCAACACGCGACTTAACGCTGTTAGCAGATCTTTATCCTTAATTGGTTTAGATAAGAATTCGTTAAACCCCGCCTCTAGGCAGGCTTGCTGATCAGCTGCAGAAACATACGCCGTCAGCGCAATCAGAGGCACTCTTGCGAGCAAACCGGGCAGGTTGCGAATCTCCTTCGCAGCACTTATGCCGTCCATATTCGGCATCGCTAAGTCCATTAACACCGCCGCATATGCTTTCTGGCGCACAGCAGTAAGCGCTTCCAAACCATCTGAAGCTAGGTCTACCGTGTACCCAGCAGCGGTCAAAATCGATTTTAAAACCAAACGATTGGAGGGTGAGTCTTCGACCAACAAAATGCTGCTAACGTCGGGGTCAACCAAAGACCCGGTGGTGGCGTATGCGCGGAGCGCCTCAGAGGCTGCTCGGTCAGAAACTTGGTTTAACGAGGAGGTGCTGATTGTCGGCGCGTCTACTGGTGCCTCCACGGTTGCATTGACTGGCAACTTTATAGTCCATTGAATACCCTTGCCAATTTCGCTGGTGGCACCTATGTCGCCCCCGGCAAGACGCATCAACGCTCTGGCAAGGCATAGGTTCAAATTCAAATCTAAACCATTGGACATGTTCCAATTCAGAGCTTCTCCAGACCACTCATTGAAACTGAATAAATTGTCTAACTCTGCTTGGGCCAGGCCCAAACTAGTATCCAAAATCTGTACCCCAACCGCGCCTGCGGGGGTTTTACAGACTAGGATATCCACACGCTCGCGGCGACTGAACATCACGGCATACTGCAATACAGCGGTGAAGCTCTGTGTAAATTTATCTTCATCAACCACAAACTCTGCTACCGAGGCTTCATTTATGGCCTCTGTATAGCCCACGACAATTGCAACTTGGCTAGAACGGGGGTCTAGCAAAACTTTATCTACAATAGATTCTATAAGTTGCCCAAGGTCTACCCGTTGATTACTGACGGGCATCATTTGATTTTCTATCAAATCTAGGTCACTAACGGTCTGCAACAACGAAATTAAGTGTTGTATTGATAGGTTTGCATGCTGGACTAAAACCTGTTCGACCGTACCTTCTGTGGCATTGAGCTTGTCACCCACCAAGGACAAAGTGCCTTGTATGGTATTCAGCGTGGTACGAATGTCGGGTCCGGCCAATGACAGCAACTGCGAATGCATTGACTTCATTTTTGGGCACTCAAAACAACACGCCGGGAAACGCAACCTTGGTGCCAAAAAAGCGCTTTGACAGGGTTTTGAACATTACGTTTGGGCGCACCGCCAAGATGTCGAAATCGATCAGGATCGAGGGGAAGAATTTGACCTAGAGAGGCGGGCATAGACTGCCGCAGCCGTGTATATCCGGACAATTTTTCGTCATTGCCAAACAGAATAGTTGTATCTTTATTTGTGACCACTTACCGCCCACTCGCAAATGTAAATCGGGCACCCGATGGGGGCACCAACGGACAGAATAATCGCTGATCAGCAGGTTGAAGGAGCCAAACGACTGCTATGGGGTATGTTTTGATCGACAGTCGGTAGTTTTTTTACAAAAAAAAACGCCAATGCATGACGTTTTGTGAACTTTTCAGTAACAAACGAATAGTATTAGGTGCATTATTCCCGACAGACGGGCCACATTCAGAGTTATTGTTAACTATAAGTTTGTATATCTGAGCTATTCCACAGCTAGCCAATAGCCTCCCTGAGGGTGATGCTTCACATGCCCAGCGGTAGGAGTGGCAAAATGCGTTCCGATGATCAAAATATCTTCATCAACATAGCGCTCTAGTAAGGATTCTCGGGTTTTCTGCCCCTGCTTTTGATCGAAATCGGCAGACGAACACCAATGGGTTTTAGTCATTTGCACTGGGTGATGAATACAATCGCCTGTGATTAAAGCCTCACTACCATTAGCGCTGATATGCACACTCACATGGCCAGGCGTATGCCCTGGCGTTGGCTGCAACTGCACCTCATCGCAGAGCTTGTGGTCCTCTTCAACCAGATCAACCAGGCCCGCTTCCACCACTGGACGCACAGAATCCGCTAACACCGGCCCATAAGTAGATTCATCTTCATTGGCATCCCAATAGGCCCATTCTTTAGCCGCAATGAGGTAGCGTGCGTTAGGAAATGTTGGCACCCATGCGCCGTCCACCAGCATGGTATTCCAGCCCACATGGTCTACATGTAGGTGGGTGCACAAAACCGTATCAATGCTTTCACGCGGATAGCCGGCAGCCGCCAGATCCTGCAAAAAGTTGGTTTGCAAATGCGACCAATTGGGAATGTTGCGCTCTTTGTCGTTACCTATGCAGGTGTCAACTAAAATCCGGCGAGTACCGGTGTCTATGACCAATGCATGGACGCTCATAATCAAATTACCCTGCTCGTCCATGAAGTGGGGTTGCATCCACTCTATGGCCTGACACGCGTCCCGTGTGGCATCGGGCAAAATAAAGCGTGAGCCGCCCGTTGTTTCCATTTCGATAATACGGGTGATTTTCACATCACCTATTTGCCATTGATTCATAACGCTCCCCTACCTATTTAAACCCGCAAATTTACAACCAATATAAGCAAAATTCATTGACTGTAATCAGCAACTCGATATCCCAAGAGACTACTATTTTTGCTATCGTTCTTACATCAGAAAAGTCATTAGAAAAATGAAATCCTGCCTGGAGGGGCAAAATGCAACTTATAAAAGACATCTCAACACTGACCCACATACCCGCTCTCTTAAAGCTCAAAAAAGGTATGAAACCTCGCCCGTTTGAGGTCATAGACAGCCCAGGGGGGCGACTTGAAGCAAACGCCCAACGCTTCAAAGATCACTCAGCGTTGATATTCGAAGGCCAGCAACTGACTTGGTCAGAACTTAATACGGTGGCAAATCGCTATGCATCAGCGATGAAGGCAGAGGGTTTGAGCCGCGGCGACAACGTCAGTGTGATGATGGAGAACCGAGTAGAGTTCCTCGCCTTACTCATGGGCTTGAACAAAATCGGCGTCACCGCAGGTCTGCTAAATACTAACTTGACCGGCAAATCGCTGATCCATTGTATTACTGTAACCCAGTCAAAGAAGTGCATTTTTGGCGAAGAGGTCATCGACTCAATGCAAGACGTGCGTACCGAGTTATCGCTAGAACCGGGTCAAGATTTCTTGTTTATCGCCGACGCAGGCACTCAACCAGCGCCTCAATGGAGTAAGGATTTAGGGCCACTGGCGGCATCTGCCGACGCAGAGGACCCAGCGGAAACCGCGGCAACAACGTTGGGCGATATAGCCTTTTACATTTACACCTCGGGCACCACCGGACTACCCAAAGCGGCTGTCATTTCCAATAGACGCTACTTGATAAGCGGCGACATGGCAGGCACAGGCGGACTCAAGTGTAAAACTCAGGACAGAATCTACCTTTGCTTACCGCTTTACCATGCCACTGGCTTGCTGCTGGGTGTGGGCTCGGCCCTTGCCACAGGTGCCAGTATGTTTGTGCGGCGCAAGTTCTCCGCCAGCAATTTTCTCAACGAAATTCGCCAGCACCGGTGCACGCATATGATTTATATCGGCGAGCTATGCCGCTACTTAGTCAACTCTGAGGCTAAAGCAGATGACGCAAAGACGCCTCTGCGCAGCATCATGGGCAATGGCCTGCGTCCAGATATTTGGATGGAGTTTAAGGAGCGCTACGGCATTTCGCGGATTTGCGAATTTTATGGCGCATCAGAGGGCAATGTCGCCTTTGCCAACCTAATGAACAAAGACCTGACTGTAGGTATGACGTCTGCCGAAGTGAGTTTGGTTCAATATGATGTCGATAACGACGAAATCGTCCGCGACAACCAAGGCTTTTGCATTCCAGTTATGAAAGGCGAAGCCGGCTTGCTGCTCGGTAAAATCACCCCGGACACCGTTTTTGAAGGTTATACCGACGAAGCGGCAACTGAGGGCAAGGTGTTGCGCGGCGCGCTAGAAAAAGAGGACGCTTGGTTTAATACCGGCGACCTAATGCGCACCGTAGATGTTGGTTACGCTCTTGGCTATGACCACTACCAGTTTGTTGACCGAGTGGGCGATACGTTCCGCTGGAAAGCCGAAAACGTCTCCACTAACGAAGTGGGCGAAATCATTAACGCCTTCCCCCAAGTTAAGTTCTGCAACGTTTATGGCGTAGAAGTGCCCGGGGCAGATGGTCGCGCAGGCATGGTTTCAATCACCCTGAATGATGATGTAAGCGCACTTGATGTAGAGGCTTTTGCGCAGTTCGCACAGGACGCCTTGCCCAGTTATGCCGTACCGGTTTTTATCCGCATAGATGCTGAGATAGATGTCACCGGCACCTTCAAAATGCTCAAAGGTGAACTCAGGCAACAAGGCTTCAATATTGACAGCATTGAGGGTCCGGTTTTTGTCATGAAGAGTGGTGAAAAAGCCTATAGCGTTTTAGATAACGCCTACCTGCAAAAGATCAACAGCGCCGAAGCGGGCTACTAGGTCGATTTACGGTAAGTTAAAGGGTAAAACAAAAGCCTAAATCACGCGAGCTGAAGCGGTCATTGTCCTACAGCTCCTATTACCTATGAGAAATAATAACTGGGTGAAAATGGAAAAAGCGGTACTACTGGACCTTGGCGGCGTTGTCTTAGATATAGATTTTCACCGGGTGTTTGCTTCGTGGGCAAAAGACAGCGGCGTTGATAAGTCGTTGTTCTATGATCAGTGGTCCTTGGACGACGCCTATAAACAACATGAAGTGGGCGCACTGTCTTTTCAGGAATACAGCGCCCATTTGTCTCGCTCTTTAGGCGTAAGTATGTCCGATGCTTGCTGGCAGAAAGGGTGGAACGCTTTATGGGTAGGCGTCTATGGGTCTGTCATTGCGCTACTGCCGCAGTTGGCCCAACAATATACGTTATGCGCTTTTAGCAATACCAATGCTACCCATGCGGCATCATTCAAGCATCACTTTGGCACTGAGCTTAGCCACTTTGAAACGCTGTACTTATCTCAAGAGGTAGGTCAACGTAAGCCAGATACACAAGCTTTTCTGACCGTGTGTGAACGCATGGGTTACGCGCCAAAAGACGTGGTGTTTTTGGACGACTCGCAAGAAAACGTGACAGGTGCCAAAGCCGCTGGATTAGAGGCGTACCTCACACGAGGCGATGCTCAGGTGGCCAGCCAACTCAAAACACTGCTCGAACAGCGGGTCTAATCAACATCTAGCTCTACTGCCGCAATCAGCTCTAAAGCTTGCTCTCTAGACTCACCACAAAAAAAAACTTCTGCTTTAAATTGACCACAAAAACTGGGACGTTCGGGCTGACCAAAAATTGCGCAGGCAAAGTCAGCTGTGAGATGAATACACGCTATCCCCGCAGGCTTACCATTGGGCATACCGGGCAGCGGCCCAGATATAGACGGGGCAATACAGCACGCCCCGCAACCAGACCTACACTGCATCTAGCGCGACCTCATAATGAGAGCTGCGACCTAGACATTAAATTTATGCGCAATTGCCGCATAGTTCTCTAGCATGGGTAGCACCACATCTGGCTCGGCAGAGGGCAGCGCAAATATTATGCGGTCAAAACCCATCTCCAACAAAGACTCAACAGCCTCTGCATCAGGACCTACACCAAAAATACTGAACTGGGGTTCACCACTGCGACCCGCTTCCTGCCACGCATCGCGAGTGCGACCAATACCCTCGGCATAATCTACCGGGCCGTTAGCGCCTTTGCGTTTGTCATTTTGATAAATGGGGAACCAACCATCACCGTATTCTGCAATACGCTTGTAGACATATTTAGACGATGCACCTAACAATACCGGTGGACCGCCCGCCTGTACTGGTTTGGGGTAGGCCCAAATTTTATCGAAGTCGACAAATTCTCCGTGATACTCTGCCTCCTCCTCGGTCCATATTTCGCGCATCGCTAACATACGTTCGCGCAATATTTTCCACCTATGTACAAACGGCGTACCGTGATTTTCCATTTCTTCAGCATTCCAGCCAGCGCCAATACCCAGTACCACGCGACCTTTTGACAAGTAGTCTAGGCTGGCAACTTGTTTGGCCATCAAAATGGGGTCACGTTCGGTAATCAGCGATATGCCTGTTCCTAATTTCAACTTTTCGGTAACAGCAGCGGCCATAGAAAGCGCCACAAATGGATCATAGGTATGCCAGTACTCTTGGGGTAACTCATCACCACCGGGCCAAGGGGATTGACGACTCGCTGGGATATGTGTGTGTTCCGGCAGAAACAGTGACTCAAAACCATGGGCTTCGGCCTCTTTCGCCAATACATCTGGTGCTATTGCGTAGTCTGTCGAAAACATCAGTAGGCCGAAATCGATCATGATAAATCCCCTCTTTTAATTTATTTACTTTGCGTCGGGTAATGTGTCCCCTCTGCGCGGAGCACCACCTAAGCCTGAATAAATCATGACTTAAGTCACAGCTTAAGTCTTGTTTTCCAGCAATCGTAATCGCTCCATCAAACCCAAACGAGCGAAGGCAGTACTTTCAAGAACTTTTATTGGCAGGGGGCTTCGTGCCCAATATCAACAAGCGAGGCCTAGGGCACGCGTAAACGATGAGGCGATAAGCGAGGAGAGTGCGTTAGGTTCAAGGGCGAGCTAACTACAGCGCGTTTTCTAACCAATCCATATGCAAATCAATTTTGGCGATATAACGCGCCGCAGCAGGGCCGGGCGTGGTGTTGAAACCCACGTTATAGGCTGACAGCGCACAGTTGAAATTGCCGGTGCAGCGATCTACCAAATGGCGCAAAACCTGGGCACCGCAGTAGACATTTTGTTCCGGATCTTTGAGATTAGTCGCACCACAGAAACTGGCCCAGTAATCTGGCCTGACTTGCGTAGGCCCTACAGCGCCCACATGAGACACAACATACTTGCGGAATGAACTTTCAGTAAGCACAAGACTCGCAATCAGTTCTGGGCTCAGCTTTTGTCTTTCTGCCGCTTCCAATATCCAAGCGGAAAACTCATTTGCTAAACCCTGGTCAATACCAAAACCAAGACTCATACGTTGGCCAAATAAACTTACTTGAGCAGGATATGGGGTTCGGCCCTGAACCGGTTTGGCAATGACTATGGTCTTGCTGGTTATGCCATCCTGCTGGACATTTAACACATCAGATCCGGCATCAATTAATACGAGCAGGGATGTGACCAACGCCAGAGTGAACGAAGAAAATGACAGTTTCCGATAGACCGATAGAGCGCCCCAGCGTAGTGCAAATTTGTAGCGCGCTTGCTGACTGATCGAAAATGTCAAAGCAAAAAGAACACCTGGCAAAACCAGTAAGGTAGCTACTGAATCGACAAATTTGTCAAAAAGTTCCCGCATCTCTCGCCCCCTCTTCCCAAAATCTAGCCTGCGAGTTGTGTGCTATCCCTCTCAAGCAAGCGGCGAAGGACGCGTGACAACAACATTATCAGCGCCATCAAAGGTAACGCGCCGACCACCATATGTACACAAATAATGGAAAGAAAATTGAGCTTACTTTTCCACTAAAAATTCGCCGAGCAAAAAAAAGGCTCTTAGTTAAGCAACTAAAAGCCCTTTTTTGCTGGGATTTAGGGATATTTTGGCAACATTTCAGCTAGCGATTATCTCTAGCTTATTGTTTTTTCAGCTATAGCTCTAGCCAGCGCGTAGAGTTTCGATAATCGCTCTACGCTGAGCTTCATCAGAAACTGGAAACGACGTAGATGTGCGATCAACAAAATTTCCATACCGTTCAAGCATAGCCGGTGCAATTTCATGGGGTTCACCCATAACACCAAACTTATCTAACATGTCATCACTGATAAGCGTACCCATTTCTTTCCAACGTCCCTGCTTAGACATAGTGTTTAGCTCGCCTTGCAACTCGCCACAACCAATGGAATCTAATACACCTTTATAAGCCGGTGTAGAGCCATAAAACGCGATGCGTTCTTGAGTCGCCTTTTTACTTTTCGCAAACTCTTCTTCATCTCGGCCTGTGACAACGAAACAAGAATAAGACAGTTCAAACCCATCTCTAGACTTACCGGCTTTCGCCAGACCACGCTCAATAGCGGGCATAGTCACTTCGTTTATGTAAGCCATTGTGCTGAACGGGTGGATGATCATTCCGTCTGCAACTTCCCCTGCAACCTCTGTCATCTTAGGCCCTACGGCGGCTAAAACCACTTTAGGCGCGCCGAAGTCTTTGTCTTCTGGCGTGAACGCTGGGGTCATGAGTGTATGTTTATAGTATTCACCAACAAACTCTAACGGATCACCGTTGTACCAATTACCCCAGATGGCACGCATGGCCAAGACCAGTTCACGCATTTGCGCTGCCGGAGCACCCCACTGCATGCTAAAACGCTTGGTGATGTGGGGTTTGATTTGCGAACCCAAGCCAAGCGTAAAACGCCCTTTTGAATAAGCGTTCAAATCATGGCCAATATTCGCCAAGTTCATTGGGCTACGTGCAAAAGCCACCGCAATGGAGCTCGCTATTTCCAGCTTGTCGCTGTGCTCTGCTGCCAACAAAAGGGGGAAAAAGGGATCGTGGTTCATTTCCGCGGTGCGGACACCGTCGTACCCAGCGGCCTGCAATTTTTTGACGGTGGCTGGAATCTCGTTGAGGTGGTGGCCAATGCCTGCATCTACTTTCATATTCTCTCTCCAATAATAAATTTCAATCAAAAGGCCAGACTACCCAGGCCACAAAACAGGACTACGCGAACAGCTTGTAATCTCGCTTATATAATTCTCTTAATGCCATTGCTGCAATGCCATTTATTGGGGCGCTTTGAAGAACCCCTCGATAGCATCAGAGGGTGCCCCCCTTACTCTGACTGCATAGCAGCAGACGCACCCTGCTGTTTAACATCCTCGCCTTCATGCCCAAGTATGCCCTCAACAGGCTGAGCAGTATGCTGTAGGTCCAGCACTTGGGAAGTGCCACTAGCTTGGGCAACAAAATGTGTAACTTCGACACCGCTTACACTCACGCTTAAGCGATAAAGCAGGCTATTGGGGTGCTTAACAGCAATTGTTTGCGCCTCATCTAAGCCCAAAAAATGCTGCAATATCGCCTTCGATACAACACCGTGAGCAACGATCGCCAAGCGCTCTACCGGCTCGAAGTCATCTAACAAATGATTAAAACGCCGCCCTAGATCCAACAAATTTTCTCCGCCACCCGGACGATGATGATAAGGGTCGCTCTTTCTTGCAGACCAATTATGTGGTTCGCTCGCCGCCACCTCCTCTAAGGTTTTGCCAGACCATGTGCCGCAATCTCGCTCTAACAGATGGTCAGAAAAACGCATCGGCGCAGTAAGGTGCTTATTTACCAGAGCGGCCGTTGCCCTAGTCCGGTTAGCCGATGACACCCACAGCTCATCTACCCCACCCAAACTTTTTAGCAGTGCACCATGGGCATCTGCTTGGGCCTCACCCAACGCGGTTAAGGGCGAATCCATTCGCCCCTGCATTCGACCAGCCAAATTCCACTCGGTTTGTCCGTGGCGGAGGACATAAACAACCTTAGATTTCATCAACACCTCGCCATTGCGCTTTAGAACAAATCATCACGTCTCAAAACTATTCATCAACCAACACATAAAGCGTCATAGGGCTAAGCATCTAAGACCGCATCCATTATGCGAACTGGAACTTATCGCCTGTAAATGCTGCAAATGTGCGTTCTATATCCTCTTTACCACCGCCTAGAGGCGCAATAATGTGAGTATCAACCCCACCATCTGCGTCCTCTTGAATACGCGCACGTATTTCATCTTCATTACCAATAATGGCAATTTCGTCAATCATCGCATCGGTCATGGCGCTGGCGGTCATATCTCTGTCCTTGGCAGCCCAACCTTTAGAGATAGTGTCTGCGGCCTCATCGTAGCCGGCCCATGATAAGAACTTGTTGTACACAGGGGTGGCGTAGTAGGGACCAAATGCAGCGCGAAACAAATTACGGCCATATTCTTTGTCGTCCGTACACAACACCATGGCGCGGTTAACAATTTCAATATCCGCCGGATCTTTACCCGCGGTCTTTGCACCAATCGCCACGTGCTCCATCATTTTCGACAAAGCGCCTTTTGGCCAGAGGTTAAAAATAACGCCATCGCCTACTTCAGCAGCCATCTCGATCATCTTCGGGCGCAGTGCAGCTAAATAAACAGGTGGAGGGTTATCCATGGGCGCTTGACGGTAACCACGACTAAACACGGTTTCGCCGTCGTAGTCGGTTTTAGCACCAGAAAGCATAACTTTTACCAACTCAGCGGTTTCACGTACGCGCGTCAATGGTTTTTCCAGCGGGATACCATTGAATTGACCCATGATAGTTTGGCTAGAAGACCCCAAACCCATGACAAAGCGTCCCGGCAGCAACTGCCCAATGACATTAGCTGAAGCCGCCAACACAGACGGCGAACGGGTGTAAACTGGCGTCACAGCGGTGCCTATGCGGATTGTGGACGTTGCATGGGCAATACCTGCCACTTGCGTAAGCGTGTCCGGTGCACCGGAATCACTGAACCAAGCATCGGCAATGCCATTGTCTTCAGCCCACTTAATACGCGCCACGGTATCCGCTACTCTTGGTCCAGCAGGCAAGGTCACAGCAATTCTTTTAGTCACCGACATAAGGTCCCCTTCATACATTATTGTTCAAATAAGTAGATTCGCATTTTGCCCTCCATGAGATCAAGCCGTATCCTTAGCAGCAGCAAAATAAATTTCATATTAGTAGTCGAGGAAAACATGAGTGACGTAGAACTCACCCCAGTACGGGAGGCGCATAAATTTGATGCGGCGGCATTAGAGAGCTATCTAAATCAGCACGTAGAAGATTTCGCAGGACCAATGACCATTAAGCAGTTCGAGGGTGGTCAGTCTAATCCTACCTTTCAGCTCATCACGCCAACTCGGCGCTATGTTTTGCGCAAGCAACCGCCAGGGGAGCTGTTGCCCTCTGCGCACCAGGTGGATCGCGAGTACAAGGTTATGGACGGCCTGTGGCAAACGGATGTACCCGTGCCCAAGATGTACTGCCTGTGCGAAGACACCAGTGTTATCGGCACCAAGTTTTATGTCATGGAAATGGTTGAAGGTCGGTTGTTTAACGAAACCACCATGCCCACTGAGAGCAATGCCACACGTCGCGCCGTCTACTTAGACTTGGCGCGCGTGCTCGCGCTGCTGCATAAAGTTGACCCGGCTGCGGTGGGCTTAGGCGAGTTTGGCCGCCCCGGCAATTACTACGAGCGCCAAATTGGGCGTTGGAGTAAGCAATACATTGCTTCGCAAACCGAAGACATTCCAGCCATGCACAGTCTCATGGAGTGGCTGCCAGAAAATATTCCCGCCAATGTAGGCTCGGTTATCGTTCACGGCGACTACCGCTTGGGTAATGTTCTCATTCACCCAACAGAAGCAAAAATTGTTGCGGTATTAGATTGGGAACTTTCAACGCTGGGTGACGGTTTGGCAGATTTGGGTTACCTCTGCCAGGACTATCATGGCGATGCGTACAACGACGAAGGCCTAGCGAGCGCAGACCTTGAAGGCCTTGGCATTCCTACAGAGGAAGAATTTGTCGCTGAATATTGCAAACATGCTGGGCTAGAGGGCATCGACAATTGGTCGTTCTATTTAATCTACAACATGTTCAGATCAGCGGGCATTATCCAAGGGGTGTACAAACGCGGACTCGACGGCAACGCCAGCTCGGAAAAGGCTTTGGAATATGTAGACGCGGCGCGCCTGCGGTCAGAAAGAGGTTGGGCGTTGGCACAAACTAACTAGAACCTCTGCAAATGATCACCCAACCTCAGTTGGGTGATCACTAAAATGCGCTTCTCTTCTTTCTCACGACTAAGGTAGTACTAACTTAGTACTAACTTAGCACTCACCAAGATCTACCAAATTCAACGAAAGAAGATTAAGGCGCTTAAGTGGGTTAGAGCATTTCCTCTGCAACAACCTGCAGCGCCGCCGGATCTTGGCAACCCAACAACATGCTAGACACATGACCATGATTACCAGCGGTCTTCCAGCGCTGCAGCCGTTCGCGAATGCGTTCCGCAGGTCCAACAAGCTGTCTCTTATACACATCTGACGCTGCCGACGATATGCA
>OJDI01000194.1_pt1 | contig 28000 bp, 24 predicted proteins | sample 1592601 | NCBI WGS metagenome assembly OJDI01 (sample SAMN05416845, study PRJEB24817) | seawater metagenome | isolation source: Sea water | place: Canada:Atlantic | collected 2013-07 | reverse complement strand
GGGTGGACTTGAACCACCGACCCCAGCATTATGAATGCTGTGCTCTAACCAGCTGAGCTACGTAGCCACGGTTCCCGACCGGCTGATCGGGGGATGCGAATTGTCCTTACACCACCCATTCTTGTCAATCCGCTAACGCAGCAATCTTTGCTTTTCGCCACCCTCTGAGGTCATTGAGCAAAAAAATTGCCTGTAAATTGTCTAATTCGTCGATTTTCAACACCCGTTCAGCCAAAGTGCCTTGATTAAGCAGTTGTGCTCGCATAGTTCCCGGCAACAATCCACTACTTACCGGCGGAGTAAAAAGCTGGTCTTCAAGGCAATAAACAATATTCGCAATGTCCGACTCTGTAATCTCCCCGGCTTGATTAAACATCATCGGCTCAACGCCTTCTGGCACTTCACTGCGCGCACGCTCATAGGCGCTTCGATCTGTGGTTTTGTGTCGCAGCAATGGATCATCCGCTTGAATAGGTGTCTTACACAGCGCTATTAGCTGTTCTGGTAACCGTTGTTGTAACGGACCCTTGGCCTCAATCGACGGCATTTCCTCATCCAACGCTCTGCCAGCAAACCCATGGCATGCAACGGTAAAGGCACCGGCACCACTCAGGGTCAACCTCACACGTTGCGGGCCGCGAACTTCAGTCTTCGTTACAGCAGCCTCCAAATTGAATTTCGCCTCTGCCTCAACAAAGGCAATACCAAAGAAATTGGCGCTGTTCTGCATTCGGCTCAGGTGCTGCTCAAGCAAGCTAAATCCTGCTTCTGGGTCCCAGCCTAATGTTTCGAACAACGCAAACTCTTCGGCTGTCTTGACATTATTTAAGATGCGGGTCTTCGCCAGCACTTCGGCATATTCTTCCTCCGCAACGGAATCCCAAACAATGCCTCCCCCTGCACCGTAGGTTGCTTGACCACTTTCCTGATCTATCCACGTTGTGCGTATAGCAATACTGAACTGCGCTTGCCGCTTGGGTGCAATATAGCCAATAGCGCCGGTGTAAATTTCTCGCGGGGTTTTCTCTAGCTGCGCGATACTACACATAGCCGCACGCTTGGGCGCGCCGGTTATAGACGCAGCGGGAAATAATTGCTTGAAGATTTCTGTCACTGACGCGTCGGTTTCTGCCTCAATACTTGACGTCATTTGCCACACCGTGGGGTAGCGCTCTAACGCAAACAGTTCACTGACTTTCACACTGCCTGGCTTGGCCACCCTGCCTAGATCATTTCTGACCATGTCAGTAATCATCAAATTTTCAGCTTGGTTCTTTTTTGAGTCGGCTAGCCAAGCTTGCTGCTCTTTATCTGCCTCTTCGTTTGACCCGCGCTGGGCTGTGCCTTTCATTGGTCTTGAAATGAGTCGCTGATTGTCGAGATGGAAAAACAGCTCCGGTGAACCGGAGGCGATAACAAATTTATCTGTTTCTATATAGGCACCTTGGGGTGCTTCTAGGCCAATGCTTTGAAAATGCGTCCAAGGGTTACCCACACCACCGCGTAGGCGCAACGTGTGATTAATTTGATAAACGTCTCCCACAGCAATCTGCGCTCTAATACTTTCGATGTCCTGTTGAAAGTTGGCATGCTCGGTGTCTAAACACCACGCTTCAGAACTTGGGTTTGGTGGCGCTTCCGGTGGGTAGGTATCTACATCAGCAAACAGGCCAAAATAGACCAAGGGCAGTTTGCCCGGCTTGTGGGTGGTTAATGAGGGATCAAAGCCACTGGCTGCCTCATAACTGACAAACCCTGCGGCGATTAAGTTTTCTGCGTTTACGCGCTGCTCCACAGCCCTAAGTACTGGCTCAACTTCATCTAAAGTTGTTGCAAGCAAAATGTCCACAGGGTTGCTGAAGGATCGCCACTGTGAGGAGACCGGGTTATATAACAGGCAACGTTTGATCATAATTATTAGGGGTTACCGCGCCACCGAGGCTACAAACTAGGTCGCAAGTCTATTCCTTTCATCAATACATGCCAGTCTTAAGCCAGTTCTGTCTAGAAAAAATGTGCCAAAAGTGCAATCAGGAATAGCCTAACTAGTGGGAAGGCAGAACAACTCACCTTCATCATGAGCCATCCTCGTGGACCGAAATCGAAGACTTCTCTAATCTGCCGATTCAAATCAAGGATACCGAGTTAATGAAGTTCAGTAGTACCCGCTTTCCACGCAAAGTAATCCCGGCCTTTTGCGCCACCCTGCTTTCCACTTTACTTGCCACCCAGTCTTTTGGCGCATTAGCCGACGCTGACAATGAGGTGCCCAACAGCAATGGTGCAAAAATTGAGGAGGTGCTTGTACTAGCAAATCACCTGCCTACAAATGCCAACAATATAGGCAGTAGTATCAGCAGCATCGACACAAACGATTTTGCGCGCCAAGCTAACTTCGATGTCAGCCAACTACTGCGCACAATACCCAACATGTCAGTAAACCGCGCAGGGCCACTTGGCGCATTAACCCAAGTTAGAATTCGCGGCGCAGAGGCGAATCATACGCTGGTGCTAATAGATGGCGTTGAGGTCAACGATGTAGGCAATGGTTCGGAATTTAACTTTGCTCATTTAGCAGGCGCAGACATCAGCCGCATTGAAGTTTTGCGCGGCCCGCAAAGCGCTCGCTTTGGCGCGGACACCATTGGCGGAGTTATTGGCATCTTCACAAACCAAGCAGCAGAACCCGGTGTAAAGACCCACGTAAACCTTGAGTCTGGCAGTTTCAAAACCCACTACGGCAGCGCCGGCGTATCCGTTGCACAGCCTCACGGCGACAACCTTTGGACCGGCCAACTCAATGTCAGCCGGATGATCAGCGATGGTTACAGCGCATCACCGCTTGGTAACGAGAACGATGGCTTTGAAGATTCTAGTGCGCGCGGCTCACTCGGCTACCAATGGGGCGATGCAAGCCTTGTTAAGGTAACTTTAAGTCAAACAGAAATAGATGCCCAAGGAGACGAGCAAGACTTTGATTTTCCGTCTACCGCGACGCAAGGCTTGGTCATAGACGCGGATCAAAACAACGCTTCTAAACAGCGATTCGCTAACTTTCTGCTGAAAACTGAGCATTTTGGTTGGCAACAACAGTTGAGTATGAGCGAAACGAAAAACCGCTCCAGATTCTTTGACACAGGCACCTTAGTCAGCGGCCTCAATGGGGAGCGCAGCAAGGTAGACCTGCAAACCAGCAAGCTTGTTGAAGTAGGTGACCTAACCCATTCATTACTCATCGGGGCGCAATATGAAGGCCGCGAGTTTGAGAATATTTACCCAAGCATTAGCGGCGCCAATTACGCGGCCAAAGACCGCCAACAGAGTTTAATAGGGGAGTACGTACTACAAACACCTAGCCGCTCTATTGCCCTGAGCGTTAGAGCAGACGACAACCAACGCTTTGACAATGCCACCACCGCTAGAGTGACATTCAGTCAAAACCTGCCGCAAAACTTGCGTCTGCATAGCAGTTGGGGCCAAGGCATAGCTAACCCCACGTTCTTCGAATTATTTGGTTTCACACCCAACAGTTTTACAGGTAACCCAAACCTACAGCCGGAAGAATCTACAAGCTGGGACCTGGGCTTATCGGGCAGCCTTTTGAGTGAACGTGTTGGTTTTGACCTTACCTATTTCTCTGCGGACCTAACGAATGAGATTGAAACCGTATTCGATATGGCTACATTCACTTCATCGCCTGCAAATCAAACCGGCAATAGTCAACGCCACGGCTGGGAAATGAGCATGGACGCGGCAATTAATGAGCAACTGTCGGTCACTGCTCACTGGAATTTTTTGCACAGCCGCGACCCTGATGCTCGGGTGGAAGTTAGACGCCCAGAGAAAAGCGGCAGCGTTAGCCTGCACTACGCCTCTACCAATGACCAAGGTCGTGTGAGCCTGCAAGTGCTGCATAACGGTAAAAACCAAGACAGCGAATTTATCTTTAGCACGCCTCAAGACAGGGTCACATTGGCCAGCTACACGTTGGTTAATCTAACCGCCAGCTATGATGTAAAACCAAATGTCACCCTGTACCTGCGCGGCGAGAATTTGTTGGATGACGACTACCAAGAGGTGTTTGGCTATCAGGCGCCTGGCGTTGGCGTTTACGCAGGCTTGAAAGCAAGGTTCTAAATTACTGCCTTTTCAGCAAACAGCAAGGCTTTAATAAGCAATGCGCTCACTCTCTGAAAGAGGATTTGTTCTTTAATTATTAAAGCGCATTTCTTCTTCGGAGATTGTGACGCTTAGTCACCAATTGGCTATCATGACGTTTAACAATTAACTGAGAAATGCTGATATGCGCATCGCTACTTGGAACGTAAATGGTCTCCGCGCCCGCTTGGAATACATCACTAAGTGGCTAGAAGACAGACAACCTGATGTGGTTGGTTTCCAAGAATTGAAAACCCCAGATGACGTATTCCCCATAGATCACTTCAAAGAACTAGGCTACGAGGCGCTGGTGCACGGGCAAAAGAGCTGGAATGGCGTGGCTATTCTGAGCAAGCACCCGGCGCAACTGGTGCACACCGGTTTGGCAGGTCAAAGCGAAGTAGGCTCAAGGTTAATTACCGCAGACATTGATGGCAAATTTGAGTTCACAACCGTGTATTGCCCCAACGGCAAAAACCTTGAGCATGCCGATTACGCCGGCAAGCTGGGTTGGTACGACAGCCTGAACAAACAATGGCAGTCCGGCAAAAAAGGTCCGCGCATTATCTGCGGCGACTTTAATATCGTGCCTGAGCCCATTGATGGATGGAAAGGCGAAGCGGCAGATGGCGGCATTTTTCACACCAAGGAAGAGAGAGCACGCCTACAGTCACTTATGGACACAGGCCTTACGGATTTGTACCGCCATTTGTACCCTGAAGAACAAGCGTTCACCTGGTGGGATTATCGCGGCGGCTCATTCCACCGTAAGCACGGGTTGCGTATCGACTTTATTTTGGCCACCGAAGGCGTGGATGCAGTGACTAAAGACGTTGTGATAGACCGCGATTATCGACGCAAGATCGATGAATTGACCCCATCGGACCATGCGCCGGTTTATGCGGACATCGACTTTTAGGCAATTGCCACCCGCTCTTTGACCAATAAGGCGTTCTAATAATCTGGGCATAAATTTGCCCAGATACTGCCTAATTTCTCCGCGCTGTTTTTTGCCCCCTCCAAACGCTCGCTCTTTTACCCAAAATTCACCGCCAAATTGCTGTAAACCCCCAAGCAGGCGGTCGCAAAGCCATATTTAACGTGAGCTTTAACCCATTCGGTGGTAATGTACGCGATCCGGAATCCAGCCAAAACAAAAACCTTATATTTTTCAATGGCTTAACACGATCAATCCTACGAATCAGGACCACCTTAGAGAGAACAAATGAAAGACCTGACACGCTATCGCAATATCGGCATTTTCGCCCACGTGGACGCTGGCAAAACCACGACTACAGAACGGATTCTTAAGCTGACAGGCAAGATCCACAAAATTGGTGAAGTGCATGATGGCGCAGCCACCACTGACTTCATGGAGCAAGAACAAGAACGCGGCATTACCATTCAGTCTGCTGCAACCAGCTGTACTTGGGACGACCACAGACTCAACATCATCGACACACCTGGACACGTTGACTTCACTATTGAAGTTTACCGTTCACTGAAAGTACTTGATGGCGGCGTTGGCGTTTTCTGCGGTTCTGGCGGCGTTGAGCCACAGTCCGAAACCAACTGGCGTTATGCAAACGAGTCTGAAGTGGCACGACTGATTTTCGTTAACAAACTCGACCGCCTTGGCGCAGACTTCTACAGAGTTGTAGATCAAGTACGCAAGGTATTGGGCGCAAACGCTTTGGTTATGGCTCTGCCTATTGGTGAAGAAGATGGCTTTAACGGCATTGTTGATTTAATGACTGAAAAAGCGTGGGTTTGGGATGATTCCAACGATCCAGAGGCCTACACAATTTCCGACATTCCTGACGATATGAAAGAAAAAGCAGCAGAATATCGTGAAGCATTGGTAGAAACTGCGCTAGAGCAAGACGATGACTTAATGGAAGCTTACTTAGAAGGTAACGAGCCTTCTATTGACGACCTTAAGCGTTGCATCCGTAAGGGCACCATTGCGCTAGATTTCTTCCCAACATTCTGTGGTTCTGCGTTCAAGAACAAAGGCGTGCAAAACGTCCTTAACGCGGTTGTAGATTATCTACCTAACCCAACCGAAGTTGAGCCTCAGCCAGAAGTTGACTTGGAAGGTAACGAAACAGGCAGCTTCGCTATTGTTGACGCAGACGGCCCACTACGCGCACTTGCATTCAAAATTATGGATGACCGTTATGGCGCACTGACCTTTACACGTATTTACTCAGGTAAATTGCAGAAAGGCGATACCGTCCTAAACACCTTTACCGGCAAGACAGAGCGTATTGGTCGTATTGTAGAAATGCACGCTGACTCAAGAGAAGAGTTAGATGTTGCACAAGCGGGCGACATTGTTGCACTGCTCGGCATGAAGAACACACAAACTGGCCACACCTTATGTGACCCAGTTAACCCAGCGACACTAGAACCTATGGTTTTCCCAGATCCTGTGATCTCGGTTGCTATCTCGCCACGCGATAAAGCAGGCGCTGAAAAGATGGGTATTGCTCTGTCTAAGATGATTGCAGAAGATCCTTCGTTCTACGTTGAAACAGACGAAGAATCTGGTGAAACCATTATGCGCGGCATGGGTGAATTGCACTTAGACATTAAGGTAGACATTCTTAAGCGTACTCACGGTATTGATGTAGATGTAGGTAAGCCACAAGTTGCTTATCGCGAAACCATTACCAAACGTATTGAAGACACGTATACCCACAAGAAGCAAACCGGTGGTTCTGGTCAGTTCGCGAAAATTGACTACACCATTGAGCCAGGCGAAGTGGGCAGTGGTTACGAGTTCGAGTCTAAGGTGACTGGCGGTAACGTACCTCGTGAATTCTGGCCAGCTGTTGAAAAGGCGTTTAGAGTTTCTATGGACGAAGGTACTTTAGCCGGCTACCCATTGTTGGACGTTAAAGTCATATTGACCGACGGAAGCTTCCACGCAGTGGATTCGTCTGCAATTGCATACGAATTAGCCGCTAAAGCAGCCTACAGACAGTCAGTGCCAAAGGCTGTACCTCAGTTGTTAGAGCCAGTGATGAAGGTAGACGTATTTACCCCAGACGATCACGTAGGTGACGTAATTGGTGACTTGAACCGTCGACGCGGCATGATCAAGTCTCAAGAAGCAGGCATTACCGGCGTACGCGTAAAGGCAGACTGCCCATTATCAGAAATGTTCGGTTATATCGGCGACCTACGCACCATGACTTCTGGTCGTGGCCAGTTCTCTATGGAGTTCTCACACTACGCACCTTGCCCATCTAATGTGGCAGACCAAGTAGTACAAGAAGTGAAGGAGCGTAAAGCAGCCAAATCATAACGGCAGCTTAACCGCTTAATAAGAACGGCATGTGGGTTTACCCAAATGCCGTTTTTTTTGCCAAAAAAAAATTGAGCAGGCTAAGGTCAGAGGGTTGTTACAAAAAGGGGCTGGGGGATTGTACTGCCAATTACAGTGCTAGGGAGACTCGATACATTGTAGATATGTGTTTCATGGAGAGCTTCAGCTGCGCCAAAGCAGGAGTGGTTTTGGCGTGATGCTGCAAGCGTTTGTTAAGCATTAATATGACCACGCACTCTGAGCAAAGAGCCGAATTTCATCTGGCTCAATAACCTCGCTCTCATCTTCAGCTGAGGACACTAAAATTTTGGCGACATCAAGCGCTCCTAATAAATTTTGGTTAGATATCCAGTCGTTTTCCCATAGCTTCTCATCACCACCATTTACAATCTTGCAGATTGCTTCGTCACTTGAAAACGGAATATTTTCTTTGACTGGTTGTGTAACTCTCTGAAGCCATATTTCTAAAAATCCGTTGTATGGGACTCTAGACATTTTGTTGCGAACTTTTTCCCAAAGCTGACCTTTTTCAGTGACAGGAGCCAACGAGATGAGATGACTTAGTATTCCGGCAACTGCTGGAAATGTTGCAGGAGAAACAAATGCTATGTCAGTAGCGATTGCCACCTGAACCTCTAGATCATCAGGAGCTTCTTTTTGCTTCGAGATGTTGGCGTGGAAATCACTTACAAGCCGTCTTAATGCGCCGCTGTTAGGGTGTCTCTGACCAAAAGAGTGAAGCCTCAATAACTGTTTTTGAATGGTCTTAGCATTTATCGTAGAGAGATCTTGTAACTCTATGCCTGCTAGTTTATCAGGCTTAATGGAGCCTTCCACTACGTTACGGCATGAATAGGTTTTTGATACACCGAGTCTCATTCCAACTGCGCGGAGCTTGTCACTAATGATTTTCAGTATCTTTTCGGCACGGTCATCACTACTTGCGAAAATTCGATAGTCGTCCCGATACCTCAAAACGCGAAAGTCGCCTTGGTCTTGGAGTTCATGGCTAATCTCAAGGTCCACATACCCGAGGACAATTTCAGCAACAAAGTCCATCAAAACAGAACCTTGAGAGATGCCATTTGTCTGTCCGTATCGCCCAGCTTGAATATGTGAGTCGATCTTGTTTCCAAGAAGAGAGTTTGCATGGCGATTTTGTTTTGCTTCCTCCATCCCATGTAATGCCCAAGGAATACTATGTGTATATAGCGAGCCATAGCAATCCGTCACATCGGTATGAAGAACATGACTAAATTCGACTGAATATTTAAGGGAGCATTGTTCTACCTTTTGCCACCAGTTCTTCACTTGTGTAGCAACATCACTTTGATTATCCACAGCCATAACTGGTGCACTACAACACTCCACTGCACCACTCTCAAACTCCGAAAACCTACCCTTAATGATGCTCCAGTTATCACCTTTACAAATAACATTAACCAATGACACATAGATCACTGGATGCATTAATTCATATGGGCGCCAAGCGAGCTTCCCATCTTTATTTGCAATAAGATTGTAATTTACTCCCGATAGGCCACTAGGATTTTTAGACTTAAATTGCTTGTATCCATTTCCATTCATCACCTCTGATACTGCTGTGATAAGTGGTTGAAAGCTTATGTACTTGGGAAGATCGCCATTAAAATAGCTACTACATTTTAAGAAATGTTGTTTTACTTCATCGTTTTCAAGGTCAATCAATCGCTTCATTAGTTTAACTCCCTTAACTTTATTCGCTCGACGAAGCGAAACTTCTTCAAATACCAAACGCCTCAATCAGCGAGTAACGCTTAGCGTTATCCGCTGGATTGATTTGTTAGGAAATTTTTCACTTAACCCTTGTGAATCTAACATGCTTTTGGTCATTCCTTGATTCTCTCCATATTTCTATTCTAAAGTGCTCTGGAGGAGGCGATGGATTTCGCTTTGGCCTACCTGGTACTTTTACAGGTGACTCTGGCGCATCTAATTCCGCCCAATCATCGTCCGTAAAACTTAGCTGTTCAGGGTATGCTGGTGCAGATTCCAGTTGGCGTCGCATTTCTTGGACAAATTCAGAGTTTTCGTCAAGTTCTTCGCCTAACAAGGTTTCAAACTCACTCATTGCTTCATCGACGGTCATTGATCTATTTTGAACCCGCTCAAACAAGCGTCTCATCGACGAGATGGCACCAGCGTTGGTTCTTTTCGAAGCATATGCACTGTTGCCACCTACAGGAGCTTTAGCTTCTTGAAAAAGACGCTCTCCGACGTATATAACCTGATCGTATATAGTTTCTAAGCCTCCAATAAAACCACCGTAGTTACCAATACCAAAATAGAGAGCACCCGCTACTATCGCTATTTTTCCACGTCCTGTTATTGATCCCTCTTCAATTTCGAGGGATATGGCATAATCGTCGAAGGAAATTGCGCCTGCTATTTCTCTTTCCCATACGTCAAATAAATTCGTAGAGTAAAGCTCAAATTCGTCACGTGGCAGGCTCGGCACACGTATATTAAAACTGGTTTGTCCTATATTCAGCATGTTCGTTATTACATTCCTTCGCTACTATTAGCCCTACCATTTTTATATTGCGCATGCGCGTTTAGTTGCTTTCTCGAATCTAAGTAGACATCACTAGACGCGCAGTTTTGTTGAGCATTACTCATAAAGTCTACGGTCCTTTCCAAAACAAAGTGCGCATGCGTAATAACATTCCCAGCGGTGCGCGTTAATCCTCTGTGCTAACAGAGAACTATGGATGCGTTTTGCACTCACTAGGATTCGGACAATTGGAATATTTTTTGCGTCAGACGGCATATGGTTAGATAACCTAACCGGCACGGGGCTTCCTATTTATAGGCGTATAAAAACTTCTAGCACAGAAACTAGAGTATGGTGCCTTGAAAGCCGCCGGAATTTATACCCATACATTTGGAGGAAGCGCGAAGTCCGTTGCCAGCATATTGTCGGCGGTGCTAACGCGACCGTTTTCGCCAACAACTGTGATCCCACGCAAAAACTTTCTGCGGTGTATCTTCTGCGCCGACATAAGTGCGTGGGACACAGCACATAAACAGCGCTTAACTGGAGACAAATAGGGGAACGGAATGAAGGGCTAAGTGCGTCCTGTTGACAGACCTTCAGCCAATAATTACGAACGTGAACAGTTCGTGGACTGACATGCGATCGCCTGCCAGCCCGAGTTTGCCTTACGTTTTTTGCGTTATACGTTAAAGCGGAAGTGCAGTACGTCGCCGTCTGACAACACGTACTCTTTGCCCTCTAGCCGCCAACGGCCTGCATCTTTTGCGCCGGACTCTCCACCTAAGGTGACGTAGTCTTCAAAGGCTATGCATTCCGCACGGATAAAACCTTTTTCAAAATCAGTATGAATTACACCGGCTGCTTGAGGTGCTTTGGCTCCGATAGGCACTGTCCATGAGCGTACTTCTTGCGGGCCAGCAGTAAAATACTGGTGCAGACCAAGCAACTTGTACCCGGCGCGTATCACTCTATTTAGACCCGGCTCAGAAAGCCCTAATTCTTGTAGAAATTCTGCGCGTTCTTCGTCGTCTAGTTCGGCTATATCTGATTCAATTTTATTGCTCACCACCACTACTTCTGCGTCTTCTGCTTCTGCAATGCCACGCACAACATCTACCAATGGATTATTTTCTAGGCCATCTTCGGCAACGTTGGCAATGTACAAAATGGGCTTGGCGGTAATGAAGTGGAACTCGTGCAGGGCCGCGTGCTCCTCTTCTGTGAACTCTACCGAGCGCACTGGATCGCCTGCCTCTAACGCCACCCGAACCTTCTCTAACAGCTGTAGAGAGGCCTTAGCTTCCTTGTCTCCAGAGCTGGCCACGCGACTGACTCGGTCATGCACCTTTTGCATTGTGTCTAGGTCAGCTAGAGCCAATTCAGTGTTGATGATTTCAATGTCATCCGCGGGCGAGACCTTGCCTGAAACGTGCACTACGTTGTCGTCTTCGAAGCATCGAACGACATGGGCCAGTGCTTGGGTTTCACGCACGTGAGCTAAAAATTGATTACCCAAACCTTCGCCTTGAGACGCGCCTGCAACCAAGCCTGCAATGTCTACAAACTCCATGCTGGTTGGAATAATTTTCTTTGGCTTAACAATTTCGGCTAGCTGCAGCAGCCGTGGATCTGGCACGGGTACAACGCCGGTATTGGGATCAATTGTGCAGAATGGAAAGTTCTCCGCATCAATGCCCGCTTTGGTTAACGCATTAAAGAGTGTCGACTTGCCTACGTTGGGTAGACCTACAATGCCGCAATTAAATCCCACTATTATTCTCCTAGAGAAATTCTGACTAATACATTTTGAAGCTTGCCTGCATTTATTACTTATTAATGCAGGCGCGTTTCATCTTTTAAAAATGCTGGGTTAAGTACCCTGATCGGTGTCTTTAGCCGCCTCGATGGCTGCCTTTTTCATCTTTAGATCTGCATCTCTTTTGCTTTTGAGCTGCGCCTTTTTCTCAGCTTTTTCTTGTAGCTCTTTTTCTGATAACGGCGGCGAATGTAATGCGGTCATTGCACTTTGCCAGTTGCCCGCCACCATATCAGCAAGCAATGCCTCAGCAAAATGACCAGATGCCGCGGTCAACTCGCGCTCGCTTTGTTGGGGTGTTTGCTGAGTGAGGTAAGCGTTTACTTTGTCTTTGGAGCCTGGATGACCTACCCCAATACGTAATCTATGAAACTGATCTTGATTAGCGCAACCCGCTCGAACACTCTTTACGCCGTTATGACCGTTGTCGCCACCGCCACTCTTTAACTTCACCACGCCGGGTTCAAAGGCAACCTCGTCATAAACAACTAATATTTCTTCTGGCTCAATCTTATAAAAACGCGCAACCGCGCCACTAGAGTCGCCACTTAAATTCATAAAGGTGCTGGGTATCAGTAATCTCAGATCTACACCGGCAATAACGCCACGGCCGATTTCGCCCTTGAACTTGGTGTCTTGGGCAAGGGGAATATTAAAACGGTGAGCGAGTTCTCTGACCCAAACCGCGCCCACGTTGTGGCGAGTTTTTTCGTATTGAGCGCCGGGGTTACCCAGCCCTACGATGAGCTTTAAGGCGGTCATCTTGATAGACCAACTGTCATCTGGGGTAGCTTTTTTGCTGGAAACAGCAACGTGTGTGGAATAAACGGAATCAAAACCCAGCAGACTTTGCAGCAATTCGCGCTAAATAATTTATGCGAATTGCTGAAAGTCTTAACTAGAACGGACGGGTATTTAACCCTCACCGCCTTCTTCGTCAGCATCGGCAGACGCAGGTGGCTGCGCAGGCTCATCACTGATCTCTTCATCACCACCACCACGACGGGCAGTAACACTGGCAACAGGGATGTCCCGATCTTCGCCAAAGGCCAGTGCCGCAATTGCAACGCCTTCAGGGATGATCAGATCGCTGAGGTGGATAGAAACGCCAGCGGCAACCTCTGCCATATCAACTTCGATATATTCAGGCAGTGCACCAGGCAAACAGGTGATTTCCACTTCGGTCATGTTATGTGTCAGCGTGCCGCCTTCGGTCTTAACACCCACACAAGCTTCTTCATTAATGAAGTGTAATGGCACACTTACTGTAATGGCCTTATTGGCGCTGATGCGCAAAAAGTCGATGTGTAGAAGGCGTTCATTGGCTGGATTACGCTGCATATCACGCACTACTGCCTGCTCTTTTTTACCACCGACGCTGAGATCGATAATTTGCGAGTAGAAGGCCTCGAACTGCATGGCTTTACCCACTTCGTTCGCCGATAGCGTGAGCATCTGAGGATCTTTGCCCTCACCATAAATTATGCCGGGCACTTTATCTTCCAAACGACGTAGACGGCGGCTCGCACCTTTCCCTACATCAGTTCGGAGTTCCGCGGTCAGTTGAATATTATCTGACATCTTGTATCTCCAAAATTTTAATTGTCGTTGCTGGCTGATCTGCGACCAATCTGCCGGCTCTTTTGCACCAAGGGCGAGAAGCTTCGGTTATCGAAACATCGCGCTGATGGATTCTTCGTTGCTTACCCGCCGAATAGACTCGGCCAGTAAACGATCTAAACTTAACTGAAAGATCTTGTTGCAGGCTTTCGCTTCTGCTGACAAAGGAATGGTGTCAGTCACGACCATTCTGTCCAGTTTGGAAGCCGCTATGCGCTCAATGGCTGGGCCAGAGAAAACTGCATGAGTGATATAACACACTACCTCTTTAGCGCCTTCAGCTTTTAGTGCTTCAGCGGCAGTACATAAGGTCCCTGCGGTATCTACAATATCGTCAACAATGATACAGGTCTTACCTTCTACATCACCGATCACATTCATCACCTCAGTCACATTGGCTTGAGGGCGACGCTTGTCAATAATGGCCAAATCTAAATCATCGATCTGCTTGGCGATTGCTCTTGCTCTAACCACACCACCCACATCGGGTGATACGACGATGGGATTAACATACTTTTGCGCCATAATATGGTCGACCAAAACCGGCGAACCATAAATGTTGTCTACCGGGATGTTGAAAAACCCCTGAATCTGGTCAGCATGCAAATCTACTGTAAGAATTCTGTCTATCCCCACAGTGCTGATCATGTCCGCCACAACCTTGGCACTGATCGCTACCCGAGCCGAACGCGGCCTGCGGTCTTGGCGCGCATAACCAAAATAAGGCACAACTGCGGTGACTCGATGGGCTGAAGCGCGATGACATGCGTCAGCCATAATTAAAAGTTCCATCAAATTGTGGCTGGTTGGCGCACAAGTTGATTGCAACAAAAACACATCTTTGCCACGCACATTTTCGTGGATTTCTACGGTAACTTCACCGTCACTAAACTGGCCCACATCCGCGTGGCCCAAATCTAGGTGCAGTTGCTTGGCAACTCTGGCAGCCAAATCTTTGTTCGCGCCACCAGAAAACAACATTAAATTAGCCATTTCACTTTCCCCAAGTGTTTTCGCGAAGACCTTGATCTCGAACAAATAACAGTATGAATGGCTGGGGTGGCAGGATTCGAACCTGCGCATGCCGGGATCAAAACCCGGTGCCTTACCGCTTGGCGACACCCCAAGAACTTTTGTGCAATGTGTTCCCACATCGCATGAGATCTTTCTATGCAGTCATTGCGCTCGCGCGGCGACTGCATGCTCTCTTATTCTAGAATATTCTATTCTTTATTTTAGTTTGCCTTCTTTGCTTATCTGAGTGCCCGAAAGGGTTATCAAAAGCGAAGACAAATATCAAAAAGTGGCGCTGCGACTTTAAGGAGCCGCGGCCTTTCCAGCCACTTTTTCAAGCGCGCTATTGTCCAGATAGCGCCGCGAAGTGTCAAACACCTTTGCAGCTAAACCACCGCTAAAGACTAAAGGAGGGCATTGTTTTTGGCTGTTTTTGCTCGTTTGACACTTTTCGGGGCGAGAATCAATCTCAGCTGCAGATCTCGGCCCGCAATAGTTATTCTACCTGGCCGCCAGCCACCTTCATCTAGCACATGATCAGCGTAGCTCACAGACCACCCCGCTTGCGAAAATCTAACCAGGCGGCCCAGCTCATCTTTTTCAACCGTTTCAACCACAACACTTGGCGCAAAAGTGCCTTTAACCCAATAGGGGAAAACTTCAATGGGCGCTGACCAACCTAGCTGCTGTTGCATAATTGCGCCGGGGGCGCCTTGGTCAATCACTTCAGTGCCTTGAGTTAGCTCAGCATAGGCCGGTGACCCAGCAATTAATGTGCGGCCCACGCCTAATGGTCCCCAGAGCGCCATTTGGAAATTTTCTGCCTGCTGAGACCAACGAAAGCGCGCGCTGCTGCGCTGCTCAGGTTGAATAATGATCAATTTGCCGCTCACCGTATAACTTGTGGCGGCGAGGTTAAGACTTTTATTAGCTGGCAGCCTCGCACAGCCCGCCAACAACAAAGCCAGAACACTGGCTTGAAGGCACCAAGCTAAAATTCTGCGAAGGACGGCAGCGTTGGTGGCTATGAAACGCCCGCTGTGTAGTGGGGTGTAGGAGGTAAATTTCATCTTGGGCTACATCCAAATATAGGGTTGAGAACCACAGAACTGCACAACATTGCTGGTCGCATACTCGTTTTTCCGACTTGCGCATGGAAAACAGACATACCGGGCAAACATAAATCTAACATCAAGAGACTAATGGCTTGGCCCACCTTCTGTTATCATCGCCAGTCATTTTTCGCTGCTTTTACATTCATGAGCATATTGGCATACGGTTTAAATTATCGCACCGCCTCGCTAGATCTTAGGGAGCGCATTGCCTTTCCCGAAGAAAAGTTAGCTCAAGCTCTGAAATCTGTGACCAATGACATTTCAGGTGTCTCTGAAGTGGCCATTATTTCTACCTGTAACAGAACAGAATTTTATTGCGCAGCAGATCCAAGCAGCGGTGATGCCATATCACACTGGCTGGCTGACGCACGCCTCATTGCCTTAAACGAGCTAGAAAACGCCAGCTACCAATATTGGGACCATGACGCCGCTCAGCATATTATCAGAGTTGCCTCAGGCTTAGATTCGCAAATGCTCGGCGAGCCGCAAATTATGGGCCAGGTTAAATCTGCCTACGACATGGCGCGCACTTGCGGGACCATTGGCCCTGAATTGAACCTGCTGTCTAGAATTACCCTACAGACCGCTAAACAAATTCGCAGTGAAACAGATATTGGCAGAAATCCAATTTCCATCGCCTACGCCGCGGTATCTATGGCAGGCAAAATTTTTGAAAACTTAAGCACCAAAAAAGCCTTGCTGCTTGGCGCGGGTGAAACCATAGGCTTAGTCGCAGACCACTTGGCCGCAAAAAACATTGGCTCTATGACCATTGCCAATAGAACCTTGGCCAATGCCCAAGTACTGGCGACAAAATACAATGCGCACTCTATTCAGCTGACCGAAATAGCTGGGGTTTTGCATGAGTATGACATTGTCATTGCCTCCACAGGCAGCAGCCTTCCGGTGTTGGGCAAAGGCGCTGTGGAAGCCGCCATTAAAAAGCGCAAGCGACGGCCCATGTTTATGGTAGACATTGCCGTGCCAAGAGATATTGAAGCTGAGGTGGCAGAACTGCCAGACGCATACCTTTACACCATTGATGACCTCACCGAAATTGTTGAAAGAAATCTCGCCCAACGCCAAACGGCAGCAGCAGATGCCGAACATATTGTGGCAAGGGGCGCGAAAGATTTTCAAAGGGAGAAGCGCGTGCAGCAAGATAAAAACCTACTCACTTCCTTTCGCACACAGGCCAACGAAATTCGCGAGGCCGAAGTGGCCCGAGCGCTGCGAGACCTGGCCAAAGACGGTGACGCCGAGGCTGCAATATTACGGTTAAGCCAAAACCTAACTAACAAGTTAATTCATCCAACTACTGCCGCTATGCGCGAGGCCAGTGCTGAGGATCGACGAGATCTACTGGGTTACCTAAGTAGCATTTACGCGCCCTCTGAGGGCCTCTCAGAGGGCCCCGCTGCAGACACTACTGTGCCTATTGCGCCTTCTGAGCAGGAGCAAGCTCGGTCAACGAGCACGCCTGCGGACACCCCATCGACTAAACTAGAAGACTAAATATGATCCTGTCCGACTCCATGATGTCTAAATTAGGCAGCCTTACGGATCGCTTTGAAGAAGTATCCGCGCTGCTGTCTGATGCAGAAGTGATGTCTAACCGAGAAAAATTTACCGCGCTCTCTAAAGAGTTTGCAGAAATTGAACCTGTGGTGTTGTGCTACCAAGAGGTCACCGGCCTCAACGACGACCTTGAAGACAGTAAAGTATTACTTACCGATGACGATGCTGAAATTCGCCAACTGGCAGAAATGGACATTCAAGAGAGCAAAGAGAAGCTTTCTGACCTGACGCAAAAACTCCAAACCCTGTTACTGCCAAAAGATCCAAACGATCACTCCAACGTGTTTTTGGAAATTCGCGCCGGTACCGGCGGCGACGAGGCGGCATTGTTCTCCGGCAGCCTTTTCCGCATGTATAACAAGTTCGCAGAAAATCAGGGCTGGCGTGTAGAAATTCTCAATGAGCGCCCCGGGGAACATGGCGGTTACAAAGAGATCATTTCGCGCATTGAGGGACGTGATGTTTATAGTCAGCTGAAATTTGAATCAGGCGCCCACCGCGTACAGCGTGTGCCAGAGACCGAATCTCAAGGCCGCGTGCACACTTCTGCTTGCACCGTTGCGATCATGCCTGAGGTGGATGAAATTGGTGCAATTGCTATTGAGAAGAAGGATCTTCGCGAGGATACCTTTAGAGCATCTGGCGCCGGTGGACAGCACGTGAACAAAACCGATTCAGCCATTCGCTTAACCCACCTGCCAACTGGCACGGTTGTAGAGTGCCAAGATGAGCGTTCTCAGCACAAGAACCGGGCGCGGGCTATGTCGTTGCTACAATCACGGCTGTTAGATGCCGCCCAGAGCAAACAGCAAAGCGAGCAAGCGGCCAACCGACGACAGTTAGTGGGTTCTGGTGATCGCTCGGAACGTATTCGCACCTACAATTTTCCTCAAGGACGCGTCACCGATCACCGCATTAATCTGACTTTGTATAAGTTAGACGAAGTCATAGAGGGCGATCTTAATTCAATAGTCGATCCGCTCATTCAGGAACACCAAGCGGACCTACTACAAAACCTTTCTGAAGATTAATAGTGGCGGAACCTAAAGCAGATACCCCCACTGGACAGACTTTGACTTCTGACCAGTGGATTAAGTTGCAGGGTGATCTGCCCAGACTGGACTGCGAGCTAACCCTTTGCCATATATTGGAAGTTAACCGCGCCAGCATTTTGGCTCGCCCAGAAAGATCCCTCTCAGCAAACCAGCTTGTAGAAATAAACCGCTGGGCTGACGCACTACGGAATGATGTGCCCTTTGCTTACCTAGCCGGCGAGCAAGAATTTTGGGGCCTCAATCTTGCTGTGTCTCCGCACGTTTTGGTGCCACGACCTGAAACTGAACTTCTGGTAGAAAGCGCTTTGGCACTGCTACAAAACGGCGCAAGCCTTTTGGACTTGGGCACAGGGAGTGGTGCTATCGCTTTGGCTATTGCCAGCGAACGTGATGACGCCAAAGTTACCGCTACTGACATTTCTACTGATGCCTTACTGGTGGCAAAACAAAATGCAGAGACGCTTGGTATTGAAGTGACGTTTCAAGAAAGTCGCTGGCTTGAGAGCCTAACCGGTCGTTGGCAAATAATTGTTAGCAACCCACCTTATATTGATCCGGCTGATCCGCACCTTGCACACCTGCACGCCGAGCCGCAGCACGCGCTGATCGCAGACGAAAAAGGTTTGGCTGACTTACGGCAAATCATCACAGAAGCACCGAATTATTTAGCCAATGGAGGTTGGCTGCTGTTGGAACATGGTTTTGACCAGGCCCAACAGGTTCGATTACTGCTAGAACAAAGTGGTTTTCAAGCGGTGACCTCGCATAGAGATCTAGCTAATATCGAGCGCGTCTCCTTAGGCCAATACCTCTATGAATGACGAGCAACTACTTAGGTTTAGTAGACAAATAATGTTGCCGGATTTTGATATTGCCGGACAAGAAAAGCTGCTGGGCGCCAAAGTATTGTTGATTGGACTGGGCGGCTTAGGCTCCCCTATTGCCATGTACCTAGGCGCAGCCGGCGTTGGTGAATTGGTGTTAGTAGATGACGACCACGTAGACGCCTCGAACCTACAAAGACAAATTGCGCATAGAGAACAGGATGTGGGCATCAATAAAGCCCAGTCAGCGGCACGGGCCGTAAAAGACCTCAACAGCAATACTCGAGTTACAATTATTGAACGGCGCTTAGCAGGGGCGGAACTGGCCAGCCAAATCGACTATGTAGACTTGGTCGTTGATGCAACTGACAACTTCGATAGCAGGTATTTGGTCAACCAACTTTGTTGGCAGACTCAAACACCACTGGTTTCTGGCGCCGCTATTCGCTGGGAAGGACAGATTTCAGTATTTGACCCTACAAACGCTGACTCTCCTTGTTATCAATGCTTGTACCCGGAATCTGATACGAGCAGCAATGGCACTGCATTGAACTGCTCAGAAAATGGCGTCATCGCCCCATTGGTGGGCATCATAGGCAGTTGCCAGGCTTTGGAAGCGATAAAATATCTCGCAGGTGTAGGCACCAGCCTAGTGGGCTACACCCTGTTCTTTGACGGTAAGTATATGGAATGGCGTCGGCTTAAATTGAGTAAAGCCAAAGAATGCCCAATATGCTCGCAGAGCCGGTGGCAAAAAGACTAAGATACCGCCTCTAAACCAAGTTGGCCTAGCAAGTGCCTGCTCAATTTCTTCTTCACCTCAGCCATATCGACAGCGTGATGATCCACAAGATGCGTCACGCTAATGTCTGTTAAACCGCAGGGGTTTATTTGGCTGAATGGCGTAAGGTCCATATCCACGTTCAAACTTAAGCCGTGATAACTACACCCTTTGCTGACGCGAAGACCAAGAGAAGCAATTTTGGCATTCTCTATATACACACCTGGGGCATCACTGCGCAGCCGACTGGAAATTTTGTATTCCTCAAGCAGAGCCTGAATAGCTGCTTCAATGCGCGAGACAAGGTCTCTGACACCAATGCCTAGACGCCGTAGATCTAACAGCAAATAGACGGTGAGCTGGCCTGGCCCATGATAGGTCACCTGACCGCCGCGATTTGATTGCACTACAGGAATGTTACCGGGAAAAAGAATGTGCTCCGCCTTACCGGCCTGACCCTGAGTAAATACAGGTCGGTGCTCTGTTAACCATATTTCATCTACGGCGCTGGAGCCGCGAAGCCGCGTGAATTCTTGCATACGCTCATATATGGGTTCGTAGAGGGTCTCACCAAGGTCGACTATCTTTACTTGATTGAACTTAGCACTTAAGAAAGTAGATGGTGGATTTGTCATGGGGTATAAGCAGCTGTTCTGATCAAGAGGTCTGTTGGACGCTGTAAATATTATGGAAAATCATTCAAATAACCATACGCACAGCGCCATCTGTCATTAGATCATCATACATTTCTTTCAGCTGCACCGGCCCTTGAGCCATCAAGTTGATCCGCACTGAAATAAATTTGTCGCCGCTACTTTTACGTATATTTATATCGTCCGGCGTGAGATCTGGGGCATGCTTACGCACCGTATCAATAACCCGATTGGCCACCCCCTCATCGGTACGGCAAATCACCTTAATGGGATAACGACAAGGAAACTCTATTTCAGGGGCTTTAGTCATCGCCAAACATAGACTCAAATAGAAGAAAAACAAAGTCGCCGAGTCTAGAGACTACGCCAGCTTCTGGCACGTCCACTAAGGTAACCACTTCCCCTTCATAGATCACTTCGTCTGCCAAAACCAACTTGAGTTGGCCGACAACTTGACCGGCCACTAACGGTGCCTCTAACTGAGTGGGGACAGAAATTTCCGCCTGTATATCTTTGTAATAGCCTCGCGGCACGGTAACGGCGACCTCTTCAACAACACCTAGACCAACACTTTCAAGGGTACCATAAAATACGGGCTCCGCACGCAGCTCAGAATTTGCTTCATAGAGCGTTTGAGTTTCAAAATTCCTAAAACCAAAGGACAAAAGTTTTTGGCTCTCGCGCAGACGTGCTTCGTCGCTAGCAGTGCCCAGCACCACACTGATCAAGCGCATACCATCACGCTCGGCGGAAGCAACCAGGCAATAGCCTGCATCTTGGGTATAACCGGTCTTCACCCCATCTACCGAGCGGTCACGCCAAAGCAGTTTGTTTCTATTTGGTTGATCAATGTCGTTGTACTTAAAGCGCTTTTCTGAATATAGCTCATATTGCTGCGGGTGATCGTTGATCAGGGCCCTAGTTAACTTAGCTAGATCTGTTGCGGTACTGTAATGGTTATCGTTAGGCAGGCCAGTAGGGTTTTCAAAATTGGTATCATTCATGCCTAGCGCTTTTGCTTGCTCGTTCATCAAGCCAGCAAAATCGAATTCACTACCGGCAATATGTTCCGCTAATGCGACACTTGCATCGTTGCCCGATTGAATAATGACGCCTTTCAAAAGGTCTTCTACAGTTACTCGTGTGCCTTCGCGAATAAACATTTTGGACCCGCCTGTACGCCATGCGTTCACACTGATCTGCACCTCTTCTTCCACGCCGAGCCGACCTAGATTAATTTCTTGCTCAACTAGGTAGCCGGTCATTATTTTGGTCAAGCTAGCTGGGGCTTTGCGCTCATCTGAATTTTCTTCAGCAAGCACTTTATTGGTCTTTGCATCCAGCAATATGAACGACGTGGCTTGGATATTCGGCGGCGGTAAAGTGAGTGGTTTCTGGGCAACGGAGAAGCCAGCAAAAACGGTCAAAAGGATAAAGGCGACCAAAGAATTGAGAATAGAGGCTCTAGGCATTTTTTTGCGTGTTTCTATTGCGAAGGTGGTCCCATTCTAACATCCATAAACCAAGGGAGCTAAATTTTGCGGGCTGTTTCTGCTCACTGTCCGGACGAAAGGTAGGAGTAACTACTACTGAGGTATTCCAACCGCCTGCAACCCTTAGCTCAGCTAAGAGTACCGGCGGAGACGTGACCGCTGATGATTCAATTTATTCAGAGGCGCGGATGTCTACCTGCCCCAAACCTAGGGTAGCGACTAATGCTTTTAAGCGCTCAATGGGTGCGCCACTAGACAGGGGCCCAATCTGCAATCGGTATAGCCCACTACCCAAAAGCTTTACCACTTCAACGGCTGCGCCTGATGTAGCCGCCAACTGCCCCTTGGCCAACCGCGCTTCACCAATATCAGTGAAGTCGCCGACCTGAACCACGAACGTGTTTTCATCTTTGCTAATGGTCTCAACCCGGACCCGGGCAGTGCCATTTTCATGGAAGCCCAGTTTCACTGCGGCAGCGAAGGACAGGTCGATTATTCTGTCACTGTGAAAGGGTCCCCTATCATTAATGCGCACAATGGTGCTTTTGCCGTTAGCCAAATTTGTCACCCGAGCGAATACAGGAATTGGTAATGAACGGTGTGCCGCAGTGAGGGTAAACATGTCGAACAGCTCGCCACTTGACGTGGAGTGTCCGTGGAACTTGGCCCCGTACCAAGACGCATTGCCCTCTTCAAGGTAGCCTTCGGAAGATGGGAGGACTGCATAATCCTTGCCCCACACAGTGTAAGTGGCTGGATTACCTCGAGCGCTGGGAGACAACTCTACCACCTGAGGATTTTCTAAATTTGCCAACTGCGCTATTGCCGCAGGGCTTAATGTTGGCGCGGCATCTTGATCTTGGTCATAACGCCCGGACGGACTTGGCGCTTGCGTTGCACAACCCACCAACACTCCTAACACTCCTAACGAGGCAACAAGCCAACTTAATTGCTTCACTCGGCCTCGCCTGATTGTGCCCGAAGCTCACGAATGGTCTCGCTTAACTGATAAACAGCCATGGCATAAAGCCTGCTGTGGTTGTAGCGCGTGATGACATAAAAATCGTCAAAGCCTAACCAAAAATCTGCGCCATCAGGTTGCCCCATGCGCATCAACATGGCGCTACGCTCCAAGTCTCCACTCATAGAGGCAGGAATATTCACGCCTAGATCTTGCCACTGTTGTAGGGTCTTATTGGGCTTTAAAGAGCTGTTAGCCACCTCCAAAATCTCAGGCGTAGCCTCAACAACGCTGACTTTCTGGGTCACTACGCTGTCACCCTGCCAGCCATGACGAGCAAAATAGTTAGCAACGCTACCAATAGCATCCACTTTATTTGACCAAATATCTCTGACGCCATCTTCGTCAAAATCTACCGCATAGTTTCGGTAGCTTGATGAAATGAATTGGCCGTACCCCATCGCCCCTGCATATGAGCCTTTTAAACTCATTGGACTCTTGCCCTCTTCACGAGCGAGTAATAAGAATTGCGTAAGTTCGCTCAGAAAGAATTTGGCCCTAGGCGGATAATCGAAGCCCAGTGTCGCTAGTGCGTCAACTACCCTGTAGGACCCGGTAATACGACCGTAGCGTGTTTCTACCCCTATAATTGCCACAATAATGGCTGCATCAACGCCATAGGCCTCCTCTGCTCGAGCGAGGGTGGCTGCATTTTCTTGCCAGAACTTTAGGCCTAATTTAACTCTGGGCTGGTCGACCAAAATTTTTCGATACTCATGCCACTGCAACCGCCTTTCTGCGGGCCGCGACATGAGTTCAATGATTTTGTCTTTCTTTTCGGCTTCGCGAAAAATTTCCTCTAGCGCCTGACGAGAGAAGTCATGTTCGGCAACGAGGGAATCAATATACGCGTCTACTTCGGGGCGACCAACGTAATCGTTTACGGCATAGGCTGTCGATACTTGGAGGCATATCAATGCCCCTATCACCAAGCTGGAAAAACTTTTGCCGTTAGGACCAAACATTCGAAAAAACATAACCTACTCCTACCACGCCTTATGCGTGCGCATGGACATTATAATGCCGAAACCTGCCATCAACGTGATCGCCGAGGTACCACCGTAACTCACCAACGGCAGCGGCACACCTACCACCGGCAGTATGCCACTGACCATGGCAATGTTGACGAACAAATAGATGAAAAATGTCATAACCAGCGCGCCTGCGACCAACCGGCCAAAAGTACTGCCTGCTTGAGAGGCTAAAAATAGACCTCGAGCAATAATCAGCAGGTAGAGCGTGAGTAAAAAAGCGACGCCAACGAAGCCCAGTTCTTCACCCACTACGGCAACAATGAAGTCTGTTCTCGCTTCAGGTAAAAAATCTAAATAGCTCTGACTGCCCTGATACAGGCCCTTACCAAAGACGCCACCTGAACCAATGGCTGTGGTGGATTGAATGATATTCCAGCCCGCGCCTAAAGGGTCACTCTCAGGGTCAAATAGCGTCAAGATTCGCTGCCGCTGATAGTCCTTGAGTACGAACTGCCAAAGCAGCGGTGCCGCCGCCGCAATAAGCGCAAAAGCGCCAAAGATCCAACGCCAAGATAGCCCCGCCAGCAAAAGAACAGCCACCCCCGCGCCAGTTACCAATATACTGGTGCCCAGATCGGGTTCTACACCAATAAGAAACGCAGGCACGCCAATAATGAGCAAACTAAACATCGTATGTTTGAAGGAAGGCGGGAGAACCCTTTGCTGTAAATACCAAGCCACCGCCATAGGCACAGCGATCTTCATAAGCTCGGAAGGTTGGAATCTAAACAAACCCGGAATATCTATCCAGCGCTGCGAGCCCTTTACTTTAACGCCAACAAGCAAAACCAAAATTAGCAGCACCAAGCCGACCACATAAAGGAATGGTGCCCAGCGCAGGTAAATTGCCGGCGGCAACTGAGCCGCTATGATCAATGCCGCATAAGCCATTCCCATGCGTCTTATTTGGGCATCTAACAATGCGTCATTGCCATCTACGGCGCTGCTTAAAATAACCAGACCAAAGAGCACTACGCCCGTAATTAATAACAGCAATATAGGGTCTACGTGAATTCGTGCGTACCAACTGGAGGCGGACCCACCCGAGTAACCTGGCAAACTTCTTTGAAAATCTTGACTCATAGCGACACCACAAAAATTTGCACTTAACGAATACTCGCTATTTCTTGGAACAAATGCGCGTCAATCACGGCCCTTGCTACGGGGGCTGCAACAGAACTGCCGCCACCGCCGTTTTCTACCAACACCGCAACCGCGATAGTTGGATTATCCACCGGTGCAAAAGCAATAAACCATGCGTGCTTGCGACGAAACTCTGTTAATGCCTCTTCGTCGTAGACTTCGCCCTGATTGATCTCCACTACCTGCGCCGTACCGGATTTGCCTGCCATACGATAACCAATCTTTTGACCAATGTAGGCCCACGCGGTGCCATTGCCACGGAAGCCTTTACCGCCTCGGTGCACCACGTCTTCCATGGAATCTACCATGGACTCCCAGTCCTCTTCGCTGAGCCCAACAATTTGCGGCGGCTCCTCAACGCTATTCATTTCACCAATAGTGTCATCACTAGACAGAAGCATTTTAGGCCGCACCACTCGACCACGATTGGCGATGGTGGCAGCAACCGTGGCCATTTGTAGGGGCGTGGCCAAGAGGTCTCCTTGACCAATACCTAAATTTACCGAGTCTCCCGGGTACCAGGGTTGATTTTTAACATTACGTTTCCATTCAGGCGTAGGCAATAAACCACTGCTTGCCTGAGGTATGTCTAGTGCCAAGTTTCGACCAAAGCCAAATTGGCCTGCAAAGCCAAGCAATGAATCCACTTCCATACGGCTAGCAAGGTCGTAAAAATAGACATTAGACGAGCGATAAATTGCCCTATGCAGATTTACTTCACCTTGCCCACCTGAGTTGTCCTTGGTCCACGACCAATCTCTATAGACGCGATCTTGTCCCGGCAGTTTGAACCAACCCTTGTCTTCAATTGTCTCGTCCCAATCGGTTGTAGCCGAACTGATACCGGCTAGACCAACAACGGGTTTAAATGTGGAACCCGGCGCGTATTGACCATTTACTGCTCGGTTAAAAAGCGGCAAGTAAATAGAACTACTTAACTCACTGAACTGAGACGATGACATGCCACTAACAAAAAGATTGGGGTCGTAGCTCGGCTGACTGACCATTGCTAAAACTCCGCCGGTGGTCGGATCTAACGCAACTATTGCTCCGCGCCGACCGTCTAGCGCGTCGACACTTGCAGCTTGGAGCTTGCTGTCTAGATGCAGGGTCAAATTTTGTCCCGACTGTGCACCTTGAACATCTAATACTCGGCGCACTCTGCCATAAGCATCTGTTTCTACTTTTTGGTAACCCACTTTTCCATGCAGGCTTTTTTCATAAAACGCTTCAACTCCGCGTTTACCAATAAACTGCGAACCGCTGTATTGAACGGGCTCTATGGTTGCTAAATCCTCTTTGGTAAGGCGTCTTACTGAACCCACGGCGTGAGCAGCTATGGCGCCCATTGGATAGGAGCGAATAAGCCGACTAACAACTTCTATACCCGGTAGGCGATGACGGTTCACTGCTAACAACGCCACTTGTTTTTCCGAGAGGGCTTCTAAAATAACTACTGCAGAGTCCGGTCTACTCCGCTTCGCCAACTCTTCGCGAATTCTTTCGAGCTGCTGCGTATTGAGCGACAAAATTTCAACAATGGCGCTCAATAGACTTTCAATGTCTTCTACACGCTCGGCGACGATGGCCAGTGAGAAGGAGGTTTGGTTATCTGCTAACAAGCGCCCATTGCGGTCATAAATCATGCCTCTTGACGGCGCTAAGGTTTGGATTTGAGTGCGATTATTATCGGCGCGAAGCTGGTAAGTTTCGTGCTCAACAATTTGCAAGGTGAGCATGCGTGCAACCAGTATTGCGAACAGGATAACCACTAAAGCAAATAGCGTTATTGCTCGACCCACAAACAGTTCCTGTTCGCGACCGGGGTCCTTTATCGATAATTCTACTGACAATTAGCCATCCTCACACACGATGATAAGGGTGCCCGGTGCTGATGCTCCAGGCCCTGTATACAGCTTCGGCTAATATTACGCGAACCATATAGTGAGGGAAGGTTAACTTAGACAGGGAAATTTTTTGATTGGCGCGACTGAGCACCTCTTTGGCAAGCCCATCTGCACCACCGATAAGAAATGCGACATCTCGCCCGTCCATTTGCCAGTCCTTTAGGCCTTTCGCCAAGTCGACACTGGTCACCGAGGTACCGTGCTCATCTAGCGCAATTACCCAGTCGTTTTTACCGATTTGCGCCAATAACTTTTGCGCTTCGTCTTGCTGATACTTTGCCGGATCGGCGTGGTGGCGTGGTGCCTGCATTTCTAGCAAGGTCAACGGCATTTCTCGTGGCATGCGTTTAGCATACTCCTCGAACCCAGTTTTAATCCAACTGGGGCACTTATTACCAATGGATAATATGCGTATTTTCATTGATCTTGATTAAATTGATCTTGATGAGGTTGATCTGAGTTAGATTGATCTTGGTAAAAGTGATCTCTGCCTGTTAGCGCCAGCTACTCAGGCTCAACGCGTTCCATTTCTGGTTTGCCGCGGCTCGACATTTCTGTCCAAAGACGCTCAATCTCATAAAAACCACGAGCCTCCATGTTCATCACATGCACCAGCACATCGCCTAAATCTACAAGCACCCAATCGTAACTTTCGCGACCTTCTATACCTAAAGGTTGAATGCCAATGGCCTTTGCGGATTCACTGACATTGTCCACTATCGCTTTGACATGGCGGTTGGAGTTACCACTGGTCAACACCATATAGTCTGTCATTGGTGTGAGCGCCGCCACATCTAGCGAGACAATGTCTACGCCTTTTAGATCTTCGATGGCTGCGGTGACGTGGTCACGTAATGCACTTGGGTTCAAACGATACTCTCCGTTGTAATATAGAGTTGATGTTGTTCAATGTATTGA
>OJDI01000193.1_pt1 | contig 28074 bp, 25 predicted proteins | sample 1592601 | NCBI WGS metagenome assembly OJDI01 (sample SAMN05416845, study PRJEB24817) | seawater metagenome | isolation source: Sea water | place: Canada:Atlantic | collected 2013-07 | reverse complement strand
CGACATGCACCACAAAAACCATCTCGGCAATGAAAATGTGATTCTATATTTTTTCTTTCTAGGGTGTTCAATATATTTTTATCTTCATCGAGAAACGTTATTTCTTGTTCCTCGATGGTTATACTAAAAGACATAAATACTATAAATCGAAGTCGTCAAAATCATCGCTAGATACAGACGAGTCAACTTGTCCAACTAGGTAGCTTGAAATTTCAGTTTCTTGAGGAGCAACTTGCACGTTATCACTAACCAAATATGAATTCATCCAAGGCAATGGGTTACTTTTCACGTCGTATGGAGCATCGAAACCAATTGCAGCCAAACGCTGATTACTGATGTATTCGATATATTGTTTTAAAATTGCAGCGTTAAGACCGATCATAGAGCCATCTTTAAATAGGTAATCAGCCCATTCTTTTTCTTGATCTACCACGTCCATGAATATTTGTTTGCCTTCTTCACGTAACGTAGTGGCAATTTCTTGCATTTCTGGATCGTCTCTGCCTGACATCCAGTTATTTAACATGTGTTGAGTACCCGTTAAGTGCAAGGCTTCATCACGAGCAATCAGTTTAATAATTTTTGCATTACCTTCTAATAACTCACGTTCAGCGAAGGCGAATGAACAGGCAAAGCTAACATAAAAACGAATCGCTTCTAGGGCATTAACAGAGCATATTGCTAAGAAAAGACGTTCTTTTAGTTTACGTTCGCTAACTTCAATAGTGTTGCCGTCAACTTCATAACTACCAGGGCCTTGAGACTGCAACAACTGTGTAGTGATAATTACGGCATCAAAATATTGGGCGATACTTGAAGCACGCTTTAAAATTGCCGGGTTAACCATAATGTCGTCGAATACTTCACTTGGGTCAGTAAATAAATTACGCAAAATATGCGTGTATGAACGAGAGTGAATGGTTTCACTAAATGCCCAAGTTTCTACCCACGTTTCTACTTCTGGCAGAGACACAAGTGGTAGTAAAACAGCATTTACCGAGCGTGCTGCCATAGAGTCTAATAAGGTTTGATATTTTAAATTAGAAATAAATATGTGTTTTTCAGACTCAGTTAAACTCTGCCAATCGGCACGGTCTTTAGATACATCAATTTCTTCTGGACGCCAAAAGAAGGATAACTGCTTTTCAATCAGTTTTTCAAACGCCATATAGCGTTGTTGATCGTATCGTGCAACATTAACACTGTTCCCCAAAAACATTGGCTCTAACAAAGCATTGTTAGCTGTTTGGTTAAACGTAGTGTACGACATTTATTTCTCCTTGAAATAGTACGCTCATAGGGCAGTATTTCATTACTAAGTGTTGGTTAATCTAGTTGTTATTATGTTTAATTTTTTACAAATTGGCTGGTAAAAAAAGAGGAAAACTTGCTGTTTTCCTCTTGTAGACGCTATATTTTATTATAGCCCGTGTTTTTTTGTAACATCATGTGGGTGGGTTGGTTGAACTCCACTAAAAATAAAGTAGCTTTTGTCATTTGATGCCTCACGAGAAATATTGTTTGTTATATTGCAATATTGTAACACTAAAATAATGGAAAAAATAAATGAAATATCATTTATTTTTGAAATTGGTACGAACCATAATGTTACAAATTGATAAGTATAATAAATCATTTACAAATCACATTTTTTGAACAATAAAGTCATTTTAATTTATTTAATTAAAATAGGTTAACACTTGAATTTTATCACTAAAGTCACAATGTAAGTTACATACTAAAATAAAAGGATGTTATATGACTGTTTCTGCTGATAAGCAATACACCACGGAGCCTATAAGGATACTTAGTTTGAATGGTGGCGGAGTTAGAGGGCTATTTACAATTAGTGTCCTTGCGCAGATTGAACGCAATATTGAAAATAGATCGTCAGCCAAAAGTGTGAAAATCGGTGACTACTTTGATCTTATTACGGGAACTTCTATTGGGGGGATTTTAGCTTTAGGGCTAGCATCAGGTAAAAGTGCTCGTGAGTTAGAACCTGTTTTTTTTGAAAATGCATTAAAGATTTTTCCCCAAAAAAAAGATGGGTTTAAAAAACTAATAAAGCAAATATTTAATCCGCTATACGATAGTAAACCATTGTATGAAACTGTAATAAGTATGATTGGTACAGATTCAACCTTTAATGACTTGCAGCGAAGAGTCTTAATTCCAGCTATTAACTTATCTACTGGCAAACCTCAGTTCTTTAAAACCCCCCATAATCCAGATTTCACTAGGGATGGTGTACTAAAACTATCTGATGCTGCAATGGCAACTTCTGCTGCACCTACTTATTTTGCCCCTCATTATTGTGAGGACCTTACTGCTTATTTTGCTGATGGTGGCTTAGTTGCGAATAACCCTAGCTTTATCGGATTGCACGAGGTTTTTCGTGATATGAAGTCTGACTTTCCAAATGCAACAGTGAAAGATGTTAGAATTTTAAACGTTGGTACTCTAGCCAATGACTATTGCATCAGTCCACACCTTCTTATGAAAAATAAAAAAGGTGGTTATGGAACATTGTGGGGAGGAGGTCAAAAACTAGTTTTAACAACCATGACTGCGAACCAGCATTTGCATCAAAACATGTTAAAAAGAGAGCTTGCTACGCATAATGCAGAATCCAATTATGTTTATCTGGATGACTCTATTCCTAATGAAGCAGCATCGGATATAACCCTAGATAATGCTTCTCTTTCAAGCCTACAAAACCTTAAAAGTCGTGGTATTCAATTAGCAACTGGAGAGTTTTCTCAAAATAAATATTTGCAGGCATTCTTCAATAAACCTGCCCCTACATTTAAATAAATGGAGAATTGTACAATGAGCTGGAATTTTCATAACTATTTCGCAAGCCGTAAAGATGGTTTGATTGGTAAACTTGTTTTATCAAATGAAGAAACAAATGACCTTAAATCCTTACGTCAAATAGTACGAATAAGAATTAGGGATGTTTTTGATGAAGCGAAAGTAATAGCAAGAGATGTAAAGCGTGATCATCTATCACTCATCAATACTCAATCCAGAATATCGAAATCAAAAGGCACTCAGTACCTATCCGTTCAAGGGCAACAACAACTAGCTAATCTACTTTACACAATGGACTTAGATACTTTAGCTGAATTTAGTAGTTTAACTCCACGCTTTTGGACTCAAGGAAGTTTTCAATATGACACACTAAATAAACCCTTCCAGCCAGGTCAGGAAATGGATATTGATGATGGCACATACATGCCAATGACTATATTTGATGCGGAACCCAAAATTGGTCATACCTTACTAATTTTACTAGTGGATACAGCATTAAAATCATTAGCAGCTGAAAATTATGGCTGGTCATTTGAAGCAAAAAGAACTTGTGGCCGAATAAAAATAGCGAACAAAAAAACTCACATCGACGTACCAATGTATGCAATACCTAAGGGGGACTTTATAAAAAAAGAAGTCGCCATTAAATCTCATATGTTTTCGTCAGTCGCTAATGAATCATTACGTGCACAAGATTCCATTGATGATAGGGAGTCATATTTACTTAACTCTAAATGCGTTAATTTAGCCTTGCGTGAGGGCGATAATAAGTGGATGAATAGTGATCCTAAAATAGTTGAAGATTGGTTTCTTGATAGTTGTAAACGAATAGGACCACACTTGAAGAAGACATGCCGATTCATGAAAGCTTGGCGAGACGCACAATGGGATGTCGGCGGACCAACCTCTATAAGCCTTATGGCTGCAACTGTTAATGTACTGGACTCATACGCTCATGAACCTAGTGACTTAGGGGAACTTATGAAACTGGTCGCAAGACATTTGCCTACACAATTTTCCATGGGTGTTGAAAGCCCAGATCCAACAGATGAGAAACCTTTATTCCCACCAAAAAGCGAACATTTAGCTCGTGAAAACGATATCATCTTTAAGCTAAATAACTTACTGCCTTTGTTAGAAGAAGCGCAAGTTTCGAATACTAAACCTGAAGCTTTAGAAATATTAAACTCAGCTTTTGGTCAACGAGTCACAAATTGGCAAACTATCGTAGGCGCTGTGGCTGCACCTGCATTCAGTGAGGAGCCTTCATCAAGAAATGAACCAGAAAAAATTCAAAAAACAATGAAGAGTGGCTAACGTTGAATTCAGAGTTACATAAAATATTGCTTGGTTGCGGGTTTCAGTATAAACCCGCTAGGCAAATACCTGATACAACATTTCTGGACACTAAAAGTGATAGGCTTGGGTATTACTTAAAGACATACCCGACATCAGCGGGTGATTTTGTTGTCGCTTTAAACATAAAAGATGATCCTTATACTCAACTTCCAACAGCTTATTTAATTAATACCCCTCCACAATATACAGGTCAATTGTTACCACACGTTAATTTTGGTTCTTACTTGTGCTATGTAGATAGTATGGAAGCCGACTGGGATTCTAATGATTTAATTTCAACATACCGTGATGTCGATGAACAAATTGGTCTCACTCTCAATAATTCTGTTGCCTCGGAAAAAGCCGGTAGAGCTGATGATGTTGAAATGGAAGGCGAATTTATCAACTACTGGCAAGATGAAGAAACTTTAACTCTACTGTCTCAAACACAAGAAAAGTTTAAATTTACATCTTGGATCATCGAGAAAACGTTATCTTCTGGTGATATACATCGAGAGTTCGTATCGATTGGCGATACTGACGATAAAACTATAAAGAACAAGTGGTTAAGTCAAAGAGGTGTGCCGGAAAAGGATATTAGCCAATCATCTATCCAATCTCATTACGTTAAGGTTTACCCCAGGCGTTTAGCTGGTGTTAGTTGGCCTCCTCAAGGAATGGGGGACTTATTATCTTGGTTGAAAATCACTGATCATAATTGTGTAAGTCGGTTAATAGATATATTAATTCAACAAACAATGAAAAGACATTTAATATTATTAGATATACAAGGACAAGGGCAGTTAGCCGTATATTTTGAACTGAATCAATTTAGCAGGAAAACTTCTAAAAAAACATCAAAAGCTAAACAAAAATACTCATCAACGTCATTAGTTTCATATTTTAGTAGCAAGTTAACTTGCGTCAATTTTAAAAGACTCGGAGTTTTAAGAGCAGACAAAGATACATTGTTAAGCAGAAACGCTAACCGTTCTTCTGTAGGAGAACTTGGTAATAAGCGTATTGCGCTCATTGGATGCGGGACAATAGGTAGCTACCTTTCTGAATTATTGCTTAGAAGCGGAGCGGGATGTGGATTTCAATATCTTCACTTATATGACGATGATGTAATGAAGCCAGATAACTTTTCAAGGCATTCATTGAATACATTACACTTTAAGCGTAATAAAGCTATTGCATTAGCTTTAAATTTAAATGAATCAATCCACATAGCAAAAAATATTCATGGTTTTAATATGTTATTTCCTATAAATGAGCAAAAGCTTCGAGGATATGACATCATCATTGATGCTACGGGTCGTCCTCCTGTTTCAAAGCGCCTTGCCGCAATTACTAGAAAAATCCCCCTAAATGACAGACCCGTTCTCGTTCATGCATTTAATGATGGTAATGGTCGAGCATCGAAAGTATTCGTTGATACTGGCAGATCATGTTACGGATGTTTAAATGTAGAACCTAGTATTAATGACAATGGGGTTGATAAGCGTTTTTTATCAATTGATCAGGAGCTAGAGAAAAAAATCAGCTGTGGTAGTACTTATACACCCTATGATGCTACTGTCAGCATGATAACAGCCTCAATGGCACAGGAAGCAGTTTTAAATACGCTAGAGCCTTCTTTGCCTTGGAGCTATAGAGAACGCATGTTTGACGGTTCTAGAGATAGAAAACCGATCACGATCGAAAAACAACTTAAGTGTAAAATTTGTAATGAATAATAACGAAATAACCTTCAAGGATAAATATGGTAATCTCGTTGTCATTATGAGTGATGTCGTACAACTGTTTAAAAAACACCAGCAGCTACTTCCAACAACACCTGAGTCAGCGGGAGTATTAATCGGTGAACGTAGAGGCAAGCATATAGTTATAACTGATATATCAGTACCAGGCAAAGGTGATATTTGTTCAAGGTATCAAGTAGATCGTAAAGGTGAACACCACCAACAAAAAGTTGATGAGTCATTTATTAGATCAAATAAAACAAAACATTATCTTGGTGAATGGCACACTCACCCTGAGAAACGACCCTCTCCCTCTTCACTCGATTATAAATCTTGGTCAAAAATTCATATAAATAATGAAAGCGTTGTATTAATCATTGTAGGTCAACACAGTCTTTGGGTTGCTAAAAAATTTCAGACGACCATCGACATTCTTAAAGAGATAAAGTAAGTAACTTAAAATAAATTACTTTTGTAAAACACTCTTTAAATGCGATAACTTAGTTGCAGTATCTCATATTCTTCAGTTTTTGAACTTTACCTAACCATAGCGCGTTTAAGGTCAGGAATAAGCTTTTTTTACACTAGCAAAAAGCTTATTATTTTTCTATTAAGGGAAAACCACTGATTTTCAACTTGGAAATATTGAAAATCAGTTAAGAAAACATTCTATACCTATAGTTGAAAGTCGGTATTAAGAATCTACGAGTTACATTCTTTAAATTATCGTGTCATTCCCAACCACCTCGTCTTGAATTAGTTTTAATATTAACACTTAATAATTCAGCTCCCAGCTTTGCACCAAGACAAATCTTAAAAGCAGCCTCTGCTGCTTGAAGTGCGGCACTTCCGCCTGTTGTAATTATAGCCAGTGCTGCTGCGATAGCCGATTGCTTGAGGCAATCATCAATTGCTTTCTTAATTTCCTGCTCAGTCTTTGTTTTAACAACAAGAACAGCACGGTTATAAACATATTTTTTTTGTACTTTCCATTCAATGCATGTAGAAATGGGTGGAAAATCCGTTCTTGCGCTCCTTATACATTTCGTCCTGACGTGAGGCGGGGAAAATGGGTCAAGCCAATCTGCTAGGACTGCTTCATAAAGGGTATTGCCTTTAACACTTGCTCCAGAAGATGAATCTATTGTAGGTAAACGAGGGTCTTTTCCAGAGTCTAAATTCGCACCATCACCTAATTGATAATCTGGTGTTGGGTTTATTTCGATCGTGTTAGAACCTCCTTGCCTTTGTATTGGATCCCAAAGGTAAACATTTGAAATAGGAGCTTGTGATTGATCTAAATAAATCCTCGCATCAACACCACCAAGGATAGAGTAGGTAAAGTAAGCTTCATCAATGTAATCTTGTATCGTTTTTTCAATGAAACTACAGTCAAAGATAAAAGGCTTTTTGATGACATCTATAATTAACTGATCAGGCTTGAATTCGTAGGCAACTTTGTAATAAAAACCTATTGCATAGCCAAAGAATTCACCTTTGGTTTCGTCACCATTGAACTCCCCACCATTTGAGACAATTAAAACTCTGAGGTTAGCTACATCCTGAACCGGATCACCTTCATATTTGAAGATCATTTTTTTACATGCGTTAGCAGTCATATTTATATCCTTGTTTAATTCGACTAATTATATTTGAACGATTAATGAACAGCATTCATACTTGCGTAAATTGATCACGAAATAAAATCAAGAACGAATTAATGTCCTTATAATTCATAACAATTAATAACTTTAGTTAAATCATATTGAGTGTCAAGAACAACACAAAAATTAAAATATCCTGCTCAGCAAAGGTCGGACTTATTATCTGTTGGGCTTTATTCAGCCTTTTGGACAATTAAGCGAAGGAAAAACTATTTCAATTCTATTTTTTGCAAACTAGCTAACGTAATACGCTCTATAATAGTGCTTTCTTCCCCTGAGCGTTCAATAATACTTGATAGGACTTGACCAGTGTAAAACGTATAACCATCTTCTTCATTAATAGGAAGTTTATACAAAGACCCTGACAATTGAGGCCAAAGCCAATATTTTCCACAATTTGATAAATGAGGTAACTCCTCTGATCCGGAGCTTAACCTCCAGGATTCACCATTTAAATTACCACCTCGCCATGATGCAAATATCCGATAATAAACCTTTTCATTGGTAACGGTATATTTTAGTACAACCCAGCCTTCTACATCATATTTCATGGTACATGTTCCTAAAGGGTATCTTGTGTAGTGGTTAACTAAATTTTGCCATGAATTTGTATACTGCCATCACGTTTCTATAGCTCATTTTTGTCTAACAAAGGATGGACAGGGAAAATAAAGGCAATGTCGCTATCCTAAATTTTAATATTATTGTTCTTAACAAACTCTACTATTGTTTCCAAGTCACCGAAAGTGTCTAAAAGCATTATCATGGCATGCTTACTCACTTGCTCGTCTTCATCTCTAGCCAATGCACACCAAGTTTTTATTAATACAATAGGGGGATTTAACTGTCGTCTTTTGCTCTCAGCAAGATTACTCATGATAATTCCATTTATTGAGATTCCATACATCAAAAGTAGTAAATATTCATTGTTTCTGCAATTGTGTCACTCGACTTCAAAGGCTTTGGTGAGCATGTATAATTGTTTTTAGAGATGCTATCACCTCAACTCACTCAGCCCCAAGGCGATAGATTCTTGTTTAAATCGACCATAAATATTAACAACTTTTTCATATGAACTTGTTAAAAAATGCTCTTCCACTGTGCCACTAGTTTCGTCAAAGGCTTGATGATTAATAACTGTATCAAATACACTAAGTTCCAACTCAGTTTTAGAGCTAGCTTTTTTCACCTTGTCGAATGTAACTTCGTCTGAAACCACTGAGCCAACATCATTATCAGCACTGCTTTTCATCTTCTCAAACTTAACCACATCAGCTTCAAAAGGCACATCTTGCTTAACACGATATGCATATTCCAACAGCTTAGGCTCAGCAGGCATATACATAACTGCTTCTTGATTCTCTGAATCTGTTATTCTTAAAATTCGTCCTAAAATCTGCCGAAAATGCATTTCTGTTTTTATATTGGTTAGATGGCAACAAACCTGTAATCGAGGGATATTAGTTCCCTCGCTTATCATCCCTACGGAAATAATCCATTTAGTTTTTGCATGTCTAAAGTGTTGAATAATGCTTGTTGGCTCATTTTCTTTGTACGTTACAACGACAGCATCTTCGTTAAAGCAGGCTTTCATTAACGCCGCAATCTGCTTTGCATGCTCAACAGAAGATGCAACAATTAATCCAGCGGCGTCAGAGTTTTTAATTCGAATTGCATCTAGCTTTACTTGAGCCGAAGAAATTACATATTTAATAACTTTCTCATTCTCTATAATTTCCTGATACGGAATGATTGATTGCGATAATAAGCATTTAAAGCTAGTAAATATTTTAGTCTCATCGTCATCAACAACTGAAATGTTATTATTATCGATAGCGACTATCTGCGGAACACGGCAAACTTTATCTTTAATCGCCTCAGAAAGCCCATAAATGTAATCACATGATATTTTACTATCAGGGTGTAGGTATTTAGAAAGAACGATAGGAGCAGCGTCTGAGCGCCAAGGTGTTCCTGTTAACGCTAATGTATATTTGGCTTTATCTTGAATGTTTAATATTATTTGTTCGCCCCATGCATTTGCATTATCAATAGTAGACCCAGCACAATGGTGGATCTCATCAAAGATCACGAATACGCGATGCCTATGAAATAACTGCCAAAAATTTTCATCGAGATACTGTAAATTTTGGTAAGTTAGTGAATGACCTTTAGCCCCTAATAAACCATCAAATCGTTCATTAATTCTCAATTGCAAACTTTGACTGAAGTCTTGAGAAACAATGGATGAAGGTGAAAAGCAAATGACTAAATCAATCAATCTACTTTTTAATAACTGATCGGCCAATTCAGACGCCATCAAAGTTTTTCCTGCGCCAGGAGTGGCTAAGGTTAAAAAATGACTATTACCATTCAAGTATTGTGTTAACGCTAAATTTATACTGCTTTCTTGCCATTGTCTTAGTTTCATATGTTCTCTAATGCTTTATATTGTTTAAGTAAGCCTTCTATCGCTCTAATTTTTCCTAGTATTCTCGTGTTGTTGTCCCTCGCTTTATTATACTGTGGCTGTATATCACCAACGAGATCAGGAAATTCAGAATACAGCTCTTTATATGCTTCAGACTCCCCTATATTCAACAAAAGTTCTGCTTTATAGTGGTTCAATTTACTAAGTAATTGCTCCTGCTTGTCGTCATGTTGCTGAAGTAAATTTGATGGCTCACATTTTATTTGTAATGTTATTACTTCAACGTCAAACAACGCTGTTTTGTTAAAACGTGTCAATCCCTTCTTTTTCGATATATTTTTTTTAAGCCAGCGTTTTTTCACCAACTTTATAAGTTCAGCATAAATTTTTCGTCTAACAGTCGCTGGCTCTAATGTAGAGTCATTTTTTAGGACCAAATAAGCTGACCGGACATCGCTCGTCGTGAAATGGTCAAAGTTTTTACCAACGATAATTTGAGCAACAAAAGGGTCTAATTTCAAAGTAAATCCTGATCAACTTAAAATAATAAAGGGTATTATAGGGCGTGGTGCTTTAGTGCTCAACATGAAATTGTAATCATTTTGCCTAAAGGAAAAATAAGGTGAGTGATTTAGTTAAAGATTTTGGTAGAATGCTTCGTATAAAACGTAAAGCTGCTGGGTACTCTCAAGAAGGTTTTGCCGCCTACGTGGGTATCGAAAGAGGCAACTACGGCAAGATGGAACGAGGCTTAGTTAATATAAAATTAGAAACGTTGTACAAATTAACTAATGCATTAAATTGTGAATTTGAAGAAATAATGCCACCAAGAATAAAACATAAAATTAATTTAGATTAACGTAAATCAACTTAATTACACTCTGGTTACATATTCATGGTTATTTATATGAATAAAATCAGTTTTTTCAGGTATATTTACCCTAATGAATTATTAAAAATAAGCTATCGAGTCTCTTTCAGATAATAAAATATCATAGTATTCTCTCACTCAATGGCTAACAAGGACTTTACCAACATGTTTGAACAAGTATTCAAAAATATCGACGACATTTTCCACAAAGACGCAGGTTGCTCCTCAGAGCTAGATTACACCGAACAATCATCATGGATGTTATTTTTAAAGTACCTCGACGATCTTGAATTTACCAAGTCCCAAGAAGCTGAAATGATGATGGAAACCTATGAATACATCATCGACGAGCCTTACCGTTGGAGTGCATGGGCAGCACCAAAAGATACTGACGGCAAGTTCGACCATAACAACGCCTTAACGGGTGATGACTTAATGGACTTTGTTGACGGTCAATTATTCCCTTACTTAAAAGGTTTTAAACAACGAGCCGACAACGCCAATACCATTGAATATAAAATTGGTGAGATTTTTAGCGAAATAAAAAACAAAATACAAAGCGGTTATTCACTACGTGATGCCCTAGAAAAAGTAGACCAGTTACGCTTTCGCTCACAGCAAGAAAAACACGAACTTAGTCACCTATACGAAGCTAAAATTAAAAACATGGGTAACGCAGGCCGTAACGGTGGCGAATACTACACGCCACGGCCACTTATCCGTGCAATGATCGATGTAATACAACCGAAAATTGGCGAAACAATTTATGACGGTGCAGCAGGGTCAGCAGGATTTTTATGTGAAGCTTACGACTACCTACGCCAAGGTGGTCGCGACAAAGTGCAACTTAAATCTAGCGATTTAGAAACCTTGCAAAACAGTACTTTTTACGCGAAAGAAAAAAAGTCACTGGCTTATGTTATCGCCATCATGAACATGATTCTACATGGAATTGAAGCGCCTAATGTATTGCACACCAATACATTGTCTGAAAATCTCCAAGACATTCAGCCAAGCAATCAACACAACATAGTACTGGCAAACCCACCTTTTGGCGGCAAAGAGCGTAAAGAAGTACAGCAGAACTTCCCGATACAAACAGGTGAAACCGCTTTTTTGTTTTTACAGCACTTTATAAAAATGCTTAAACCTGGTGGTCGAGCCGCTATTGTTATTAAAAACACATTTTTAAGTAACACCGATAAAGCTGCTATTGCGCTGCGTAAAGAGTTACTCGAAAATTGTAACTTACATACGGTTCTCGACTGCCCAGGTGGCACATTTTTAGGTGCTGGTGTTAAAACGGTGGTGCTATTTTTCACCAAAGGTGAACCAACGTTAAACACATGGTTTTATGAGCTTAATGTTGGGCGTAATATGGGGAAAACCAATCCACTTAACGATAATGATTTGAAAGAGTTTGTTGAACTGCAAAAAGTAGTACTCAGCAATAAAGAACGTGGCGAAACTGATAAGTCGTGGTCATTAGCAATTAGTGATGTCGATCAAACCACTTATGATTTATCGATTAATAACCCCAATATCGAAGATGCTGCGGCATTACGAGAACCTAAAACGATTATTGCCGATATTATTGCGTTAGATAAAGAATCAGAAGCGATTTTAGCTAAAATCGAGGAGCTACTTTAATGAGTTGGCCAGTTTTAAAGCTTGGTGATATCTGCCGTATTGAGCTGGGTAAAACCCCTTCACGATCAAATCAAATTTTTTGGGATGCAGCTAAAGAAAGTGAAAATGTTTGGCTTTCCATTGCTGATCTGCCTTTGTCTATTAAACCTGTTATGGTCGATAGCAAAGAATATATTACAGATGAAGGAGCAAAACTTTGTAAAGTAGTACCTACCGGTACTCTTATTGTTAGTTTCAAGCTTTCGCTTGGTCGGTTGGCTATTACAGGACGAGATTTATATACAAATGAAGCTATAGCTGCCTTGTATATTAACGAGAAGGTTGAATTAGAGCAGGACTATTTGTATTGGTATCTTACCTTTTTTGATTGGAATGTTGCAGCAGGTAGTGATATTAAAGTAAAAGGTAAAACTTTAAATAAGGCAAAATTAAAAGAAATTAAAGTTCCAACCCCCCCATTGCCAGAACAAAAAAGCATTGTAGCATTGCTCGACACCGTGTTTGCCGACTTAGAACAAGCTCGCGCTAAAACCGAACAAAACCTCAAAAATTCTCGAGAGTTATTCGACAGTTACCTACAACAAGTTTTCGACCAAAAAGGTGAAGGTTGGGGTGAGAATCAAATTGGCTCAATATGTGACTTTCAAAATGGATTTGCTTTTAAAAGTAAAGATACTGTAGATACTTCGAATACCCAATTAGTACGTATGGGGAACTTGTACCGAAATATACTTAATCTTGATCGCAAGCCCGCATTTTATCCAAATAGCTTTTATGATGAGCATGAGCGTTACCAATTACATACGGGCGATTTGATCATTTCACTTACAGGAACAGTAGACAAAGAGGATTATGGATATACGGTAGAGATACCAGATATCGATAGAAAACTATTACTAAACCAGCGTATTGCTAAGTTCATTAATATTGATAGCAATGCAGTAAATAAACGTTTCTTGCTTAGGTTTTTACGTTCTAGAGGATTTTTGAATAAGCTTTATGCGACAGCAAGAGGAACGCGTCAGGCGAACTTATCAACAATAACTATGAGTGAAATGTCAATTAGTTACCCCTCGATAGATAAACAAGAAGAACTAATCAGTGTGATAGATGAGTTAGAAAAAAATGTATTTAATCTTGAAGATATTTACAAGAAAAAACTAAGCTTGATAAACGAACTAAAAAAATCCATTTTACAAAAGGCTTTTAGTGGTGAGTTAACCGCAGCAGTGAAGTAATCACTGTTAACAAATTTTATAACACAGGTAAGTGTCATGAGTAGAAACGAGTCTGAAACACGCGCAGAGTTAATTTCGCCTAAATTGGCTTTAGATGGCTGGGGCGTTATTGAGCACAGTATTATTCGTCGTGAATTCGGTATTACCGCAGGCCGAATTTTAGGTGGAGGAAAACGCGCTTCAAGCTTAAGTAGTGATTATGTTTTAGAGTATAGAGGTCGAAAATTAGCTGCCATTGAAGCTAAAAAAGAAGGGCTAAGTTACACCGAAGGTGTGCGCCAAGCGAAGGATTATGCTCAACGTCTACAATGCCGTTTTGCTTATGCCACCAATGGTCATGACATTTACCAAATAGACATGTTGACGGGCGACGAACAGTTAGTGGATAACTACCTTAGCCCAGCCCGCATGTGGCGTTTATGTTTTGAATCAGCTACAGGCAAAACCGAGCCAGGTTATACTGCCACATGGCGTGAACGATTCGCACAAATACCTTTCGAATGTAAAGGTGACTGGCAACCACGTTATTATCAAGAAAACGCCATTAACCAAGCCTTAGAAGCGATAGCTCAAGGCAAAGACCGTATTTTATTAACCCTTGCAACAGGTACAGGTAAAACCTGTATTGCCTTTCAACTGTCATGGAAGTTATTTAACAGTCGTTGGAGCTTACAAGCGGCTAAGAACCCGAGTAACGCCAAAAAGCGTCCACGGATATTATTTTTAGCTGACCGGAATGTATTAACCAAACAAGCCTTTAACGACTTTGGTGCCTTTGGTGAAGATGCCGTGGTTCGTATAACGCCAAGCGAAATTAAAAAAACTAAAGGTGTGCCTAAAAACGCCAGTATATTCATGGCAATTTTCCAAACCTTAATGACGGACTCAGCCAGTAATGTTAACGGCAGCAATGGCGCTGAAGCAATAGAAGAGCTAGAAGATGAAGACTACAACCAGCCTATGGTTACCGACACCAGCAACTGTAACTTCAGGCAATACCCAGAAGACTTCTTCGATTTTATTGTTATAGACGAATGCCATCGTGGTGGCGCAAATGACGAAAGCTCATGGCGCGATATTCTTGACTACTTCTCTCCGGCCGTTCAATTAGGTTTAACCGCCACACCAAAGCGCACAGACAATGCTGATAGTTATAAATACTTTGGTGATCCTGTCTACAGTTACACCTTAAAGCAAGGTGTTAACGATGGATTTTTAACACCATTTAAGGTCTATCCCATTGTTGGCACTATGGACGAGTATGTTTACACCGCAGGTGACGCAGTAACATTTAAAGGCGAGCCAGAACCAGGCAGAGTGTATAAAGAAGGCGACTTTAACCGCATCATTACCATGCCGCAACGCGAGCAAAAACGCGTACAATATTGGATGGATCATATAAACCCGATTGAGAAAACCATCGTATTTTGTGCCACACAAGAACACGCAGGTACTGTACGCGATTATATTAACCAATACGCGGTCAAAAAGGGTTGGACAACCAATCCAACCTATTGTGTGCGCATTACCGCCAACGATGGCGCGGCAGGTGAAAACGACCTACGTACATTCTGCGATAATGAAAAAAACATTCCGACAATATTGACTACCTCACGTAAGTTATCGACAGGCGTAGACGCCCGTAACGTGCGTAATATCGTATTAATGCGCCCATGTAATAATATGATTGAGTTTAAGCAAATTATTGGACGTGGTACGCGTATGTACGACGGTAAATCATTTTTTACTGTGTATGACTTTGTAAAAGCACATCATAACTTCTCTGATCCTGAATGGGATGGTGAACCATTACCACCGGAAGAAAAGCCAGACGAAGAGCCTTGTGATATTTGTAATAACAAACCATGCGTTTGTTTATGTGAGGTTTGTGGTTTTAACCCGTGTAACTGTGCTGATGACGCTCCTGACGAGCTGTGCACGGAATGTAGTCAATCACCTTGCCAATGTGTTGTTGACCCTTGTAATAGTTGCGGAGACATACCTTGTAGTTGCAATACCGATGATACATATGACAAAGCCGATAGGCCTGAGAAGATATTCATAACCCTAACCGACGGTAAAGTACGCCAAATACAACACATGAAAAGCGTATTATTTATGGGCGCTGATGGTGAAATGCTCACTGCCAAAAAATTTGTAGAACAGTTATTTGGTGACTTACCACGCTTTTTTGGTAACGAAGATGAATTACGCGAAATTTGGAGCAACCCAAGCACACGGGAAAAGCTTTTAACGGATTTGCAAGAAGCCGGATATGACGATGAAAAGCTCGATAGTATGAAAGATATTATCGACGCCAACGACAGCGATGTATACGACCTATTAGCATATGTAGCGTATGCCAGAGAGACACATACACGTAAAGAGCGTGTAACAACAGCTAAGAAGGGAATACACAGTGAATTCTCCTATAAACAAATCGAGTTTATTGACTTTATTTTAGAGAAATACATCGAAGAAGGTGTTCAAGAACTAGCCGCAAAGAAAATGCGCAGCCTAGTCGAACTTAAATATAACACCATAAGCGACGCCGCCGCCGAGTTCGGTTCACCCATTGCAATACGTGACACGTTTGTTGGATTTCAGAAGTATTTGTATGAGTAGGAAATAATTTATGACAGCCATTACGCTTGAAACTTATAGTGTGCGTTTTAAGCCAATGAAGAATTTCAGTTTCGATAGCACACCATCACTTTTAATAAATAATGACAGTAAATATTTATGCACTTTATGAGCAAAGTTCTGAACTATGCCTTTAATTGGATTAGTTAATTTGTAGAACTTAAATTTGCACTGACGCTTTAAAATATTGAATTCCTATTATGATAAAAGAGGTGTAGCTACATTAATTTATAAAGTATGGTTATCACCATAAAACTTGTCCGATATACCTCATCTTTTATTGAGGGTAATGAATATGAAAACATATATAGCTATAGATCAAAATGGTAAAAAGGTTCATGTATCCACTTATACCGAAAGTGATGCCCGTCAGAAGACCGAGGAAGCACTAGGTTACGGAAATATTGTCAGTTTCACAGAAGTTTAAACTATAGGTTTACTAGTTTATATATGGAGTTATTTAAGAATAAACCTTCTCAGTATTTCAATTATTATTCTGATGATTTTTGTAACGAACAAAAACAACTTGTTAGAGGTTAACCATGAAATCTAAATTAACACTTGAGCGCGAAGCTAGAGAGGCAAGTTTAACGCTAGAACAAAAAGTTGAGTTAATCAAAAGTAAGAAAGAAAGATTAGCCATGGTTCAAGAACAACAGACGGTTGAGACCAGGGGAGCTAGACTCAGAAAAACGAGATTGGCAGATTGGCGAAATTAAATAATAGGCAGAAGAAATTTAGCATTAATAATATTGTGCTGAATAAGTGCTGTGCTCGCTTTAACGACTGTCAGACTCGATAAAGCTTATTTACCAAAAGTATGTTGCAAGTTAGTTTATAGACTTTAAAACTACCGATAGTGTTTAGTAATTTTGTTTTTCAAAATGATAACTGAGTAAAGTATTTCGACTTAATGCTTTCGAAACTTTTAATGCTTTGTATAGGGTGTTCTTATTGCCAATGAATATAACTTGAAATTTAGCTCTTGTTAAAGCGGTATATATTAAGTGTCGATCAAGATTTCTAGTTTCTTTAATAGCGACTATAACTCTTTCAAACTGACTACCTTGAGATTTATGAACAGTCATGGCATACGAATGCTCAATATGTTGTAAGTCATCAAGAGATAAAATAACTTCATTTCCTTCAAAATCAGCTAAAACACCATCTTTAGTTTGCTTAATTAGTTTACCGATAGAGCCATTTCTAATACCTCTGTCATAATCATTCCGAAGGTACATGATCAACTCGCCGATACGTAAAGTTCGGTTAAGAACATGAGGTCTAAATTGAGCAAATTCCTCATGCTCGAATGATATTTCCTCTCCAAGTAAATATTTGTCATGTATCAAGCCATTAACATTACAAACGCCGCCAACAAGGTGCTTTGAAGGAGACAATATTAAGACATTATTGTTATCTCCATTCCCGCCAAGTTCTTGGTAGGTATTAACAATATTTCTCTCGATAGAGGCTTCATCACATTCAATAAAGCTAACGCCAGAACCTTTGCCAGCGTACATTTCGAATGGGATGTCTTTCACAACATTACCGAAGTTTCTGATGATATGTGAAATTTCGGGTATTCCCGATTCAGCTGATTGTCTTTTTATTTCACTAAGGTGGGCTTTAGGTAGTGGAAGGTCAACAAGTAAGTGTAGCCCTAAACCGATGCCTACCGGAGGTAATTGTTCTTGATCACCGGTCAGTATCAGGCGTCCTCTTTTGGGGATTCGCTTCAATATTTTAAGTAACGACAGAATGTCAACCATAGATGATTCGTCAACGATGATCACAGCATCGTCACGGAGGTCTTCTGGACTCATATTATGCATAAAGCCTGCTATTGTCATCGCATCTCTACCTGTTGCCTCTGTGATGCGTTGTGCGGCTTTCCCCGCTAAAGCCATTAGAATTATCTGGCTGGTTTGCTTTAACTGTTCAAGCGCAAAACAAATAGCCTCGATAACCGTAGTCTTTCCACAGCCAGCTCCACCCGTGAGTAGGGTGATAGAATTTTCACAGCAAGTTAATACCGCGTCTTTTTGTTGTTCAGTTAGCGAGAATCCAACATTATTTTCAAATGTATATAATATGCTAGAAACTTTTTGTGTCAGTGATTTACTGTAAATTTTTTCCTTAAGGTGATTAACAATATTGGCAACAGTTGATTCAACAATACTCATGCTTTTCACTTGAACCATTGCGTTGTTGGTAATGAGGATATCACCGGATTGACTCGCTACACTAATTGCATGTTCAATTAAACCTGAGTCAACTCTTAGTAAACGGCGTAGTCTATATTTAAAGTCACTCAAGGGGAGACATGTATGTCCAGATGAAAAGGCATTAAAAAGTGTTTCTTTAACATAAGCAATTAACCTTTCATTCGAGTTTTGGTGCATACCTAGCCTATCAATAGCATAAGCATCGATAGTCTCTAATTTACCCATAAATGCACTCAAGAAATAAGGATTTTTTTTAATGTGCTTAAACGCATCTGCTCCCCATATTTTTATGACAGAGCTACCGACATGAGCGGGGACACCTAATTCATCTAGTAGGATTAATGCGGATAGCTCTTCATAGCTTTTAAGTCCATCGATCAGTCTTTGTGCTAGGGAGACACCCATTATTTTCGTTAATCTTTTTATATCATTATTGAGTGCTATCTCAACGAGTTCATCTCCAAAGAAAGTTACGAGCTTTTCAGCTTTTATTTCGCTTATTCCTTTAAATTCTGGAGCATTAGCGAGTAAATGCTTTAAGTTCTCACTAGAAGCTTTTACAAAACGAATAACTTCTGGTGTTATTGTTTTTTCTTTAACTTTTGTACCGTCATTCCACGTAACTATTTGGCTAGAAATCTCACCTTTGACGTACCAAGTATGACTTTCTCTAAAGACACTAGAGCTTCTTGCTACCTTATAATCAGCTTTGATCACGTATCGTATAGTAGGCTTAGCCACCGTCTGAGCAGAAAAAATAATCCCGCCAAAGGATCCTCGTTTGCGGATTTTTCTAATTTGTACTTCACCTTCAAAAACCAACATTACAGGCGTCCCGTTTCGAGAAGATAGTTTTCAATATTTTCTAGTTTTCTTAATTTTTCCTCTGCTTTAAATAATTTCTTCTGAGTGCTATAAAGCTCCTCTTGAAGTGCGGCGTTTGATTCTTGCTGCTTTTTTAAAGAAGCTTTGTTGAGGCTCTTTGATATATTCGAGCTTTTGTCGCTGTGCTGTTTTGCTGCACTTCGGTTATCTTCATGCAAAATACCTTTTTTTAAAAGGCTATTTTTAATATCCTTATAAATATCAAATATTGCTGAGTTTTCAGTGATTCGTTTTCGATCAAACTCACAATCTCTAGCAATCATTTTTTTGTTTAAATCTAATTTATTCTTGAGGACATAATCCTCCCAATCACCAAGTCTATCTCTTTCACTGACAAAGGCAGTGAATCTATTTAAATTTTCAACGCCTCTAGTCTTACTCATTTAGGCCTCCTTATGCTTTTTCAATTGCTTGGGATAGATAAATTGCGGGTCGATGTTATGATCTTCTAGGACTTGGTAACATTCATTTAGCCTTAGTTGCAACCCCTCTATCTTTTGCCTAAGCTCCTTAACTTCTTGTTCTTTTTTATCAAGTTTTTCTTTATCGCCTGATATTGGTGCTGGACCACTACTAGGGTCTGTAGTCTTGTAGCCTTTAAGTAATTCTTTTACTTTTTTAAACCTTTTCATATACTTTTCATTTCGAGACAAAGTTTGTCGGCTTACACCTAAGTTATCAACGAAATATTGATGTCCGAATTCACCCTTGTATTCAGGGTTTTTTTCGAAGAAATCTAAAGATATTAATGCATTAACTAACCAGTCTTTATTTGCCATTTACTGTCACTCCTGGCTTGAAAATTTGTACAATGTTAATCTTTACAGCTTCATGTTCTTCAGATTTTTTATAAGCATTTAAAGCGCTTTCACAACCATTAATTGTATCTATACAATATTGAATATGTTGATCTAACGGTTCTTTATTGTTTAGTTTTTCGTTCAACTCTTGATAATTAGGAAGCAGGGCACTTAGTTGATTTTCGTAATGAACTTTAGTATTTATAATGGACTGCTTGGCTTCTAGATCAGATGTATCAATACCAAAGTGTTGGCAGCCTTTACCTTGCTCACCTCTCAGGCACATCATGCCTTTTTCACATGGACTAACATCTAAGTCGCGATTACATGTTCCCCAAGGGGTGAAATGAACCACAGAAAGTGTATAGCTAAGCGCTGTCTCTATTTCATCAAGGGAAACATTATTTTCTCTCATACGGAGAACCCTTCGTCCTAGCGCATCATCGGGAACATTATCCCCCATGTACTTTTGTCTAATTGCCTCTGCTCTTTCTTTTGCTGTGCGATGGTCATACTGTCGAGACTGACCCGCTTTTCTTCCCATGAAAAGATCGATCATCATTTCATTTTTACCTGAACGCATAAGGGCTGTCGTAAGCCAATGCCTAAATTGATGACTGCTAAAGGAAACATACTCGCCTTCACCATCAGTTATGCCGTAACGCTTAAATACAGTTTTACTTCTTGAAGTATCTTCTGTTAACCAGTTTACCAATGCCTTAGCTGTCATTGGTTTAGGGATGAAGCCTTGAGAGTTTGAGCCACCATGAAAAAACTCATCTTTAACGATGAATAAATGTTCACTAAAAGGCACTTCGGCTGAAAAGCTAGATGATGAATAAGTACCCGCTTCCTTTTCATTAATTAAATTTTCTTTGTATATTAACTGGTTATAACCAGAGTATATTTTAATCGCTAACTTAGCTATTACCTCTTTAGATAAAACTGTTTGCATTGTACGGGCAACACCGTGATTTCGACATTTGATTATACCTACTTCGGCATCAGCAAAAATTCCTGTTACATGTTTTGAGTGACGACATGAGTTATGGGCTAATCCTGAACTATGTACATCGCCAGATAATCCTATTTCAGAACGAAGGAAGTAGATATTGGGATCGTATCCTTCGGCTATTAGTGCTTCTTTAACATGTTCTGGCCTATCGTCAAAATTGAGCACATCAATAAATGCTTGAGTACCAGTCTTTTCAACTTGCTTGGCAAAAGCTCTAAACTCATCCGTTATTTGTAAAATACGCTTATGAGATTCAATGATAATTTCTTGCCAAAGCCTAGGGACAGGCCTAGCAGTGGGTAACTCACCTTTTTCTGTTAGAACATTTAGATACCAACGTTCATTAATATCATCATACTGTAGGCAGTCTTTGGTCAAGCGACAAAGCTCTCCTATCCGAAGACCAAAGGCAAATAGAAAAGGAATAGCAAGTAGCCTTAATTCGTCATAGCCTTTTTTAGGCTCTGGATAAAGGGCTGGTTTTTTCGCTTTAATCCTTCTGGTGTCTTCATCAAAACGTTGTTTTACAATACCAAGGTATTTATCTATTTCAGCATCGTATTTTTCTTCATTGCGAGCTTTGTATTCTTTAGAAGTGACGTCATTTTGAGCTATCGCAGGATTTGGCATATTAACCTTTGGCGCAAATGATAGAACAAGGTTATTAGGCACTAAAAAAGATTTAGTAAACCGAACCATCTCTTTATAACGTTCAAAGGGACCACGCTTTTTAAAGTGCTTTTCTAGTAATGGTATTACATCATCCAAAGTGGTTTGTTTTAAAGTTATTAATTTGTTCTCTTGGTAGGAAATACTCTCTAACAGCCATGAGTTAGCGATTATATCGGCTGATATGGCCTTAGCTGTTTTCTCTTTTTTGATTTGACGTAGTACATAAAGCTTGATGATATTTGAAAAGAGTGGCGGTAGAGGTACTCTATCTTTTACTTTAGTATGTCCGGTAACTTTTTTATTATCTTTGTCAAAAGGTTTAGTGAAATATAAGTTATTATTTTTATAAATCCATACTGTATCATCCCATTCACCTAGCACTTTTTTACTGTCGTTCAATGCTTGAAACTCATCTATAACATCAAGTTTTAGTTGTTTAATTTGGCTTCTAACATGGTTTAGCCTATTTTGGTTTTTAGCTGAGGATAAGCTTGATACGGGGGTCACTTTTTACCTTCCTTTATAACTTTTTGAGCTGCTATTATTTCAATAGCACCCAGTAAAGCTTCATCTAGTTGATGCTGCACTGGACCAGATGAATTTTGCTTAACAAAGTCTCTTTCTGCTTTAATAACTTTAAGTTGGGCACCGTGATCTGCATCCTTAAAAGGACGAAATTTTGCACAACCATAACAGCTAACGGTAGGGTGGAGTTCGCATCTACTTTTCTTTAAGCACTTACCTAAACTGGCAATATCGCTAACTCGAATAACGCTCCCTGAGATGGTGTCATCATCTTCATCAATTAAAAAACCCTTCCAGCGAAGCGTTGCATTTTTAAGAGCCGTTGACGATTCAAAACTATCATCAATAAAATCTATAATATCTCTATTGTATTTAAAGTAATGACTAACGGAGGCGGTAGTTGAGTGATCTAGTGCAAGAGCAACTTCATCTGGTGTTTTGCCTTCCATCACCATTCTTGTGCCAAGGGTGTATCTAAAGCGGTAACAGTTCAGTTTAAGTAAAAGAGGGGTGCCGTTTTCATCTTTTACGTGTTTAGAGAAAAGGTTAAGTTCTAATTGTCTGAAATTAACAGTAATTTGAAAGGACGTTTGGTGCCATGCATAATCTTGGGTTTTTATGTTCGCTAGGTAGTCCCTATCTATTTTTTGTCTAATAAATAAGGGTCTCGGTAGCTTTATTTGATTTAAATCTTCACAGGGATATTGCTTGTTATTGTTTATTAACGCACTTATATCTTCAGCTAAATCCCGACTGAGTTCTCGTAAAACAAAATTGTTAATGTTCCGCCTCAATTGTGCGACACGGCCTTTCACTCGTGGAATGTTGATATACCAAGCAAGTTTCTTATCATCATAAAATATGTCATCTTCACGAAGGAGTGCTAGTTGGATCGGTCTTAAACCATACCGCAGGGCGAGTTTCACCATGACTCTTTCTTTGATGCTTATGTTGTCTTGATGAATCGCTTGTGTAATTTCACTGACTTCCGTTCGGGTAAAGGGACCATGTTCGTGGTCAAGCAAGGAAACCCTTATTTTTGTGCCTTGTCTTTGTATTTTTACTTCATCGAGCTTAAAAATTACACTTTCATTAAAGCCCCAGAAGCCACTTTCAATAGCGTAGTTAGTGAACATTCGGATGGACATCCACACACGTTGATTTTTTTTGTTAGATAAAATAATTTTTGAAAGCTGGACGCCCATTTCCTTAGCAAATGTTCGCTCGTCTTGAATTGCCTTGTCGGAGAGTGTAATAGTGGCTAATGTCTCTAGTCCTACGGATAAGTGGTTAATAGAGGCAGGGGTTCTATTAATTGCCATGTCTAGCCAACACATAACCGCAATATAATTTAAATACGAATAGGATGAGTAGTTGTCTGAAATCTTATAATTGACAGTATCTTTACCTAAATTAATGAGTTTTAGTGCGCTTTCTAACTTTCCATTGTCGTCTCTAATGCTTAAGTTTTGACCGAAAAAAGTTTCAATTGCTTTGGGTATTGGCTCAAAGTCACCATTTAATGTTGAAACGACCTCGTACATATATTCATAGCAATCATATTCGTTACTGTTTATATAAACGGTATTTGCATGTGCCATTAGCTGTCCTTTTTGGCTAAATAATCATTTAATTTTCTTTGTATGTGAGCATTGGTGTATCGTTTAGGCATACTGCTAGTGGTTGACCAACCACCCCACATCGTTAACGTATCTTGCATGTCACCATCTTTTTTCATCGGAGAATTACTGTTTTCGTATTCATCATCAATTGCTGCTCGTAATTTATTCCCCTTAAATACTCTAAATTTATGAGGATGAAGCACCTTGGCAAGGTTTGGGACATGTTTGAACATTGAAGATATAAGGTGTCTTAGTCCTGATGTGGTAAATGCGCCGCCATCTTTCTCACTTATAAACAAATAGTCGGTTAAATTTTTTGAAGCTCTCCCCCTCAACTTAGGTCGATAATTTTCGGTATAGTCGAGGAGTAAATCACATAAGCCTGATGTAATAGGAAGTTCCCTGTTAGAGGTTTTATGAGCGGCACCATCACGTCTTCCTCGGTGAGTGGTCTCGTTCAAATTAATGCTTTGTATAACGACAGTAGCGTTTGTTGTTAATTTCAATTGGCTATCAATATTTCGAATTAGTACTAATTCCGACGCTCGACAGCCTAGTTCAATTAACAAAAGAATTAAACAAGCATTCCTAACCTGTAATCCTTTTCTGTAGGGGTTCACTTCATTAATAAAACTGTCTGTAGATGGGCGTATTACGAGACGAATTATATCAATTTCGTCCTCTGTTAAGGTTTCAGTCGGCTTCGTGTGGTTTTCAATGTCTGTATTGCTGTAAGCTTTTTTCTTTAATCGGGCATCAAAGGCAAATAGTGATTTTTTAAATTCATTTGCCTTGTCAAAGTCAGACAGTCGCTCAATATATCGTGTGTAGTGAAAGTATAGAAAGCTTTTTATCGAAGTTAAACGACGATTGAAGGTTGAGGGAGAGACTGAAACAGAGTCCCCTAATGGAAACTTAAAGTTTATTAGTAAAAAAGAGCACAGCTTATTAATTTCCCTATGCGTTAAAAACTTTAACTTTGCAGCATCTTCAAAAAAACTAGGGTGCACTTGGTCAATGAATTTATAAAATATGGCTAAATCGTTTAATTTCGCTGTGCAGGTATTTAGAGGGGCAGATAACCATAAGTCCCACCCCCAAACTGATGCACTAGGAACAGGTATACTGTGCTCATCAACTAATAAGGGTATTAATTGATTGTTATATTTAGGGTGACTTACTTTAGATACTTTATAATCCATTTTGATACAAACCAAACACGACGGTAATATTTAAAATAGATTAAAAAATTATGGGCGTCAAGCGCCCATAATAAATTATTGTTTAATAAGCTTTTATGTTACTTATCCACAAAAATGTTACATTTATATAAACATGGGGGTTAAATCTTGCAAGCACCGCCGGCACAATCGTCTTCAACTTCAATTTGATTGTCGTCAGCGCCATCGCGAGTGTTATGGTAATACATAGTTTTAACACCGAGTTTATAGGCAGTTAACATGTCTTTTAAAACTTGTTTAATGGGTACTTTACCGCCTTCAAATCGCGCAGGATCGTAGTTAGTGTTAGCAGATATAGTTTGGTCAATAAACTTCTGCATTATGCCAACTAATTGCAAGTAGCCTTCGTTATTTGGAATATTCCAAAGTAACTCGTAGTTGTCTTTTAATCGTTGATACTCAGGAACAACTTGTTTTAAAACGCCATCTTTACTTGCTTTAATACTGATTAAACCGCGTGGTGGTTCAATGCCATTAGTTGCATTAGAAATTTGAGATGATGTTTCTGACGGCATTAATGCTGATACTGTTGAGTTTCTAACACCATGCTTTTTAATGCTTGCGCGCAATGATTCCCAATCTAAGTGTAAAGGCTCACCGGTAATGTTATCGATTTCTTTTTTGTAAGTATCGATAGGTAAAATACCTTGTGATAAACGCGTTTCATTAAATTTAGGACAAGCACCTTGTTCAATCGCTAATTCGTTAGATGCTTTTAATAAATGGTATTGAATCGCTTCAAACGTACGATGTGTTAGGTTGTTCGCACTCCCGTTTGAATAGAAAACACCATTTTTGGCTAAGTAGTAAGCGTAGTTAATAACACCTATACCGAGTGTACGACGTCCCATGGTAGCTGTGTGTGCTGCAGGAACAGGGTAGTCTTGGTAATCTAATAAACTATCTAAAGCACGTACGGCTAAGTCTGCTAAACCCGATAACTCGTCTAAGTTGTCGATAGCGCCTAAGTTAAATGCTGACAAAGTACAAAGAGCAATTTCACCGTTTGGATCGTTTACATCTTCCATTGGCTTAGTTGGTAAGGCAATTTCTAAACATAAGTTGCTTTGACGTATTGGTGCAACAGTTGGGTCAAAAGGTGAGTGTGTATTACAGTGATCGACATTTTGTAAATAAATTCGACCTGTACTTGCACGCTCTTGAGCAAATAGCGTAAATAACTCAATTGCTTTTATACACTTTTTACGAATTGACTCGTCCGCTTCGTATTTAACATAAAGCTCTTCAAATTTGTCTTGATCTTCAAAGAATGCGTCGTATAAACCCGGTACATCGCTAGGGCTAAATAAGGTAATTGACTGACCTTTTATTAAACGTTGGTACATAAGCTTATTAAACTGCACGCCGTAATCAAGATGGCGAACGCGGTTTTCTTCAACACCACGGTTATTTTTAAGTACTAATAAACTTTCAACCTCTAAATGCCACAATGGGTAGAATAGCGTAGCTGCGCCGCCACGAACACCACCTTGCGAACAGCTTTTAACGGCTGTTTGAAAGAGCTTGTAAAAAGGAATACAACCAGTATGAAAAGCTTCACCGTTTCTAATGGTACTGCCCAATGCTCGAATACGACCAGCGTTGATACCTATGCCTGCTCGTTGAGAAACATATTTAACGATAGAGCTAGACGTTGCATTAATTGAATCTAAGCTATCGCCACATTCAATTAGCACACAAGATGAAAATTGGCGTGTTGGTGTACGTACACCGGCCATAATAGGTGTAGGTAATGAAAGTTTAAAGGTTGAAATAGCGTTGTAAAAACCTTTAACGTATTCTAAACGTGTTTCTTTAGGGTATTTTGCAAACAAACACGCTGCTACTAATATGTAAAGGAATTGCGCGCTTTCATAAATTTCACCCGTTACACGGTTTTGTACAAGATATTTACCTTCTAACTGTTTTACAGCCGCGTAACTAAAATCTAAATCACGTGCGTGATCCATAAAACTTTCTAGTTGCTCGAACTCTTCAGGCGTGTAATCAGTTAATAAATGCTCATCATATTTTCCAGCTTCAACTAGTTTTACAACATGTGGGTATAGGGCTGGTGGTTCAAACTGGCCGTAAGCTTTTTTACGCAAATGAAATATCGCTAAGCGAGCAGATAGATATTGGTAGTCAGGTGTTTCTTCTGAAATTAAATCAGCAGCTGATTTAATAATGGTCTCATGAATATCAGCAGTTTTAATACCATCGTAAAACTGAATATGTGATTTAAGTTCAACTTGAGATACCGAGACATTGTCTAAGCCGTTAGCAGCCCAAGCAATAACTTTATGGATTTTCTCTAAGTCGATTGGCTCTTTAGAACCGTTGCGTTTTGTAACAAAAAGGTTGTTATTCATGAATGACCTGTAAATCTATTTGTTGTTTTTAATCACCCACAATAGGTAATTAAAATGTTAAATGCCTCAAGATGTCCTTTATACGATATAAGTCGTATATCACTCAATGTGTCCCTGAATGAAAAATGCACTATATCTTGGGGTTTTTAAAAATCTAATCACAAGATAGTGAGGTTTGCCTTACAATGCAAGCGATAAAAAATATCGTTTTTTGGTTGATTTTTTTAGAGTAAAAGATCTGTTAGTAACAACTAACTTAGTAGTGCTTTTTAATTTTGGTTTTTGTAAAACGCAACGGTTATTTTAAATTATTTTTA
>OJDI01000184.1_pt1 | contig 28681 bp, 25 predicted proteins | sample 1592601 | NCBI WGS metagenome assembly OJDI01 (sample SAMN05416845, study PRJEB24817) | seawater metagenome | isolation source: Sea water | place: Canada:Atlantic | collected 2013-07 | reverse complement strand
GGTATCTTACATGTATCTGCTAAAGATAAAGACACAGGTAAAGAGCAAAAAATTACTATTCAAGCGTCTTCAGGTTTAAGCGATGAAGAAGTTGAAAAAATGGTACGTGATGCAGAAGCGCACGCTGAAGAAGACAAAAAGTTTGAAGAGCTTGTAGCTGTTCGTAACCAAGCAGATGCAATGGTTCACGGTACACGTAAGCAAGTTGAAGAAGCGGGCGATGCTTTACCAAGTGAAGATAAAGAAGCGATTGAAGCGGCAGTTGTAGACTTAGAAGCTGCAATTAAGAGCGACAACAAAGACGAAATTGAAGCTAAAACGCAAGCACTTGCTGAAAAGTCTCAAAAGTTAATGGAAATTGCTCAAGCTAAAGCACAGCAAGGTCAAGCAGACGCAGGTGAGCAACAACAATCAGCTAAGCAAGATGATGACGTTGTTGATGCAGAGTTTGAAGAAGTAAAAGACGACAAGTAATTGTTGCCGACGCTTCTAACTGACCAAAAACACTTAACTCGGTTAGGTGTTTAGGTTAGGATGAACAAATGAGGCGCGCGAGCAATAGCTTGTCGCGCCTTTTGCATGTATTTAAGGTTCATAATTCAATGATAAATCGATTAGATTTATCGGTTTATCCCGCAGCTTACGCTGCAAAATAGAAAGAGTAGTGTGATAGATATGTCAAAACGCGATTATTACGAAGTCCTCGGCGTAAGCAAAGATGCGAGTGAGCGAGACATAAAAAAAGCGTATAAACGCTTAGCGATGAAATATCATCCAGATCGTACCGCAGGCGATAAAGAGCTTGAGACCAAGTTCAAAGAAGTAAAAGAAGCATACGAAATTCTAACTGACGATCAAAAACGCCAGATGTACGACCAATACGGTCATGCTGCCTTTGAACAAGGCGGTGGCGGTGGTCATGGCGGCTTTGGTGGCGGCCATGGCGATTTTGGTGACGTATTTGGCGATGTGTTTGGTGATATTTTTGGTGGCGGCGGTGGTCGACGTCAATCTCGTCAACAACGCGGATCTGATTTACGTTACAACATGGATTTAACGCTTGAAGAAGCGGTTCGTGGTAAAGAAGTAGAAATTAAAGTACCAACATGGGTAAGTTGTGACCCTTGTGATGGAAGCGGTGCAAAAGCGGGTTCTAAACCTAAAACATGTACTACCTGTCATGGTGCAGGCCAGGTGCAAATGCGCCAAGGTTTCTTTGCTGTTCAGCAAACATGTCCTACGTGTCAGGGGCAAGGTCAAATTATTTCAGACCCTTGTAACAGCTGTCATGGTCAAGGCCGTGTAGAAAAAACTAAAACGTTGTCGGTGAAAATACCAGCGGGTGTTGATACAGGCGATCGTATTCGTTTATCGGGTGAGGGTGAAGCCGGAGTACATGGCGCACCAGCGGGTGACTTATACGTACAAGTGTCTGTAAGAGAACACGATATATTTGTGCGTGAAGGTAACAATTTATACTGTGAAGTACCTATTAGTTTTACTACATCTGGTTTAGGCGGTGAAATTCAAGTACCTACACTGGATGGTCGTGCAAAACTTAAAATACCGTCAGAGACGCAAACCGGCAAAATGTTCCGTATGCGTGGCAAAGGTGTTAAGTCTGTACGAAGTGGCGCACAAGGTGATTTAATTTGTAAGGTAGTTATTGAAACACCTGTCAATCTTAACGAGCGCCAACGTGAACTACTTAAAGAGTTAGAAGAAAGCATGGGCACAGATAGCTCAAAAAACCGTCCTAAAGAGCAAGGCTTTTTTGATGGTGTTAAAAAGTTTTTTGATGACTTAACAAAGTAAAAATTATGTTGTTTAAAAAAACGGTGCTTTACAGCGCCGTTTTTTTTGCTTTAAATTTGCTAACACCTCTAAAAAAGTGAGAACCCAATGACACCCGCTATCGCACTGCTCGAAAAACAAAAAATAAAGTTCGAAATACTAAGCTATGAGCACGATGCAAACAATGGTCACTATGGCTTAGAGGCAGTTGAAAAACTCAATTTAAATAGTGATCAAGTATTTAAAACACTTGTACTAGAAACGCATGAAGGTGAATTAATCGTTGCCATCACCCCCGTATCTCAACAAGTTAATCTTAAACAGCTTGCTAAAGTGGCAAAAACAAAAAAAATGGCCTTGGCCGCGCCTCAAAAAGTAAATGCAAGTACCGGTTATATACTTGGAGGAGTGAGCCCAATAGGACAAAAAAAACGTCTTAAAACATATATTCACAGTAGTGCTAGTGAGTTTGAAATTATATATGTCAGTGCCGGTAAGCGTGGGTTGGAGTTAAAGTTAGCCATAGACGATATAGCTGAGTTAACAAAAGCAACGTTTGCTGTGTTCTAATAGTTTGTTGGTATTTAAGTATCGATTACACTTTAGTATTTGCTGCATTAGTTAATATTAACTACATTAAAAAGACGTTACGATTCAGGAAATTTCAGTGTTGTATGAATTTTTCGGATATTAATTTTATTTCGGTACTGGTTGCTGCGCTTTCGTCTTTTACGTTAAGTAGTGTTTGGTATTCAAACTTATTATTTAGACAAGCTTGGCTTGAAAGTTGCGGCTTGACCGAGCTTGATTTGCAAAGTGCCAATAAAAAACGCATATGTGTTGGCACATTTTCATTTTCATTTTTGGCTGCATTTGTACTGTCGATATTTTTAGGTAACGAGTCGAGCTTGGGTTTGAGTGTAGGGACTGGTTTTGCTATTGGTTTATTTTGGGTGAGCAGCTCTTTGGGTTTAAGTTATCTTTATGAGCAGCGTCCAGTAAAACTTTTTTTGATAAACAGTGGTTACTATGTAAGCCAATTTTCGTTGATGGGATTAATTTTAGGCGGGTGGCCATAATTTATTTATAAGCACAAAATTGTCTATCTTTTTATTTATTCAGGTAACTAAATAATATGAAAATACTTGTTGTTGATGACATACCACTGATGCGACATGTATTAATTAACATGCTTAGAAATCTAAACTATCTTGATATTGTTGAAGCGACCGATGGTATTCAGGCGTTCACACTGTTAAAAAAGCAGTCTTTTGATTTGGTCATCACTGATTTATATATGCCCAAAATGGACGGTAAAGATTTACTAAATAGAATAAGAAATGACGAACAGCTTACCTCAACCCCTGTCTTGATGGTGACATGCGAAGATAATTCTAAAACTATAAAAAATGTAATCGCAGCTAAAGTTTCAGGCATTATTGTTAAGCCCTTTAGCCTTAAATGCCTCGCTGACCACTTAAATCATGTTTTAGCTACTGCCAATAAGTCATGAACTGGGCGGTTAAAATACTTTCTAGTCACTACGGCTGTTTTAATTTACGGGCTACCTCATTAAACTTATCTTATTTAACGTTAAATATAATTATTAATTACGGAGGTGTTTTGGCACAACCAAACAAAAAAGGCCCTATAAAAACCGTTGATATTTTTTGCTCGTCATGCAAAACGCAACTTTTTAAATATCGCAAAGGGGGGAAGGGGGCGCTTGTTAAGTGTTTTAAAGAGCGTATATCTCAAGACTTCACAAAAATTCCGTGTATTTGCCCAAGTTGTGAGCGGGCTTTTGCAAGACCTGCTCTAATCCGCGGCGCACCTGCCTACAAAATGATCGGTGGAAAAGTTACATTTAAATAAGCTAAAAACATATGCGGACATATGGCCTTGTTTGAAACTGCTTTGTTGCTATGATCGCCCGGTTTTGCTGTTTCAATGAATGAAAAATACCCTCCCCATGGAATGGGCCAGTTTTTTGGGTTATTTAAAAATGGATAAAGGATAGTTTCGTGATAGCACTCTTATTTGACATCATCGGTATGACAGGCACATTTTTAGTTGTTGGCTCGTTTTTTCTACTTCAATTAGGTAAAACAACACCAACCAGCTTGACGTACAACATGATGAACCTAACAGGGGCGATTTTATTATTAATAAGCCTTTGTTATAACTTTAATTTAGCAAGCTTTGTGATAGAAATATTTTGGATAGCTGCTTCATTAATTGGTTTATATAAGTATATAAAAAATAGATCAGCATTAGCGACTAGTTAATTTTGATATGTTCGCCGTAGACCTCTTGTTTACGGCGTTTCTATAAATTGCCCTTCTTAATTTTTTGATGCCTTACACTTATCACTCTTACTAAATGCTCTAAGCCTTTAACTCTATGCAAAGTTGGTTATGGCTGATATCCATTTGACAAGTCCTTACTATCTTCTTTACTGTGTCGTCTGTTAAATAGCTTTTGGCGCGGTGATGGTAAGCAACCTAAATAATATTAATCAAACAAACCCTATTATACGAAGCGTGTGGCTTTGGTTTGGGCCCATTGTAATGCTGTTAACCTGTTTATTAGATCCACCAAATGGCCTATCTGATACAGCCTTTAAAACCGCAGGTTTAACATTTTGGATGGCCTCTTGGTGGGTGACTGAGGTTGTTCCTATTCCTGCAACTTCATTGTTACCGCTAGTAATAACCCCACTTGTAAATATTGCGCCTATCAAAATTACGGCAGCGCCTTATGCACACCCACTTATATTTTTATTTTTGGGTGGTTTTTTAATATCAATAGCTATGGAACGTTGGGGGTTACATAAACGAATTGCGTTAACCACTATGTTATATGCGGGTAAAAAACCGAGCTTACAAATTTTAGCAATGATGTTAGTAACAGCATTTTTATCTATGTGGATGTCAAACACGGCTACAACGGTGATGATGTTACCTATCGCGTTATCAATTATTCACTTAGTGAGTCACTCTGATTCTGGTGAAGATGGATTTGCAAAAGCATTACTGCTATCAATTGCCTATGGTGCTAGCATTGGTGGTATTGCTACGTTAATAGGAACACCGCCTAACGCGCTTATGGCAGCATACTTATCTGAAAGTTACCAAATTGAAATAGGCTTTGGGCAATGGATGATGGTAGGCATGCCTTTAGCAATTGTTATGTTACTGGTGTGTTGGATATGGCTTACTAAATTCAGCTATAAAGTTGATAAAAATGCAGAAAACATTAAAGACAGTAAAGCTATGTTTGGTAATGAACTTGTTGCACTCGGTGCGTTGCAACGAGCTGAAAAAGGTGTGTTTTCAGTATTTGTACTAGCCGCGTTATGTTGGGTTTTTAGACCGCTATTAGCTGATTTATCGGGTCTTAGCATTTCAGACACTGCTATTGCTATTACAGCAGCCTTGTTGTTATTTGTTTTGCCAGCTAAGAAGGGCAGTGATGAGCGAATTTTAGATTGGCAAAGTGCATCTAAAGTGCCATGGGGCGTATTGTTATTATTTGGCGGTGGTTTATCGTTAGCATCACAGATTAAATCTTCTGGTTTAGCGCAATACATTGCACAAATGATAGAAGGGGCGAGTGCTATTCCGTTAGTTATGAGCATAGTGGTTGTTGTCGCGCTTATCACCTTTTTAACCGAAATCACGAGTAATACAGCTACTGCGGCGGGCTTTTTGCCGTTATTAGGCCCAGTTGCTGAAAGTATTTTTGGCTCGCCTTTGGTGTGGGTTATTCCTGCCGCTATAGCATGCAGTTGTGCGTTTATGATGCCAGTTGCTACACCACCAAATGCCATTGTATTTGGCTCGGGAAAAATTAAAATTCGCGATATGATTAGAGCAGGTTTTGCACTTAACCTAGTCGCTATCGTATTAATTACACTTGTAACAATAACGCTCGCAAAAACAGTATTTAATTTTTAAAAATTGAGTCGGTTTGTATCTTAAACAAAGCGACTCTTAATCACTATGTGTGTGGTTGTAATAGGTAAATTAGTGTTATTGCTCGAAAAACAGATCAAGGTTATAGTCGACAATAACATTAAAAGTCGAGTAATCTATTTTGACAACAGACACAGCACAAATAGCCTCTTTATCAGCGCAATTTACTAGTTTACAAAATGCGTTTTTAGATAATCCTTATCCTTCTATTCATTCTCGAATTGCCATTTTAAAAAAATTACGTTCGCGCATTGTAGAGCTAGAAGAAGAACTTATCAGTGCAGTATCTAAAGACTTTGGCTACCGGACTGCGTTTGATACCTTACTTGGTGATATTTTGCCTACCGTGCAAGGGCTTTCGCACATTATTAAAAAATTACCTAAATGGTCAAAGCCTAGTAAACGTTCTGTGGGGCTTAGCTTATGGCCTTCTAAAGTGAGTGTTACCTATCAGCCTAAAGGCGTGGTAGGTGTTATCGCACCGTGGAATTACCCAATACAACTAGCGGTTGTGCCAGTGATCACCGCTATCGCAGCCGGTAATAAAGTAATGTTAAAACTCAGCGAATTTACACCACATACTAATGCCGTATTAGAAAAGCTTTTTGATGACAAAATGAGTCAGCATGTATGTGTGGTCCAAGGCGGCAGCGACGTTGCCAGCGAATTTTCGTCTCTTCCTTTTGCGCACTTATTATTTACCGGCTCTACTGGGGTTGGCAAATTAGTAATGAAAGCAGCCAGTAAAAACTTAACTCCCGTTACTTTAGAGCTTGGTGGCAAGTCACCAGTGATTATTACCGAGCAAGCTGATGTTACAAAAGCAGCACACGCACTGTTATTCGGTAAAATGGCAAATGCCGGGCAAATTTGTGTCGCGCCAGACTATGTATTTGTGCCTAAAACCCTAGAAAGCCAGCTTATTAAACAGTTATGTGAGCTTTATAAAAAGCATTTTAAGCAAGGTGTTGAAGGTAAAAATTTAACCTCTATTATTAGTGACTCACATTATGCGCGTTTAGCCGAATACTTAGTACAAGCACAAGAACTTGGGGCAAATGTCATTAAGCCACTTGAACAAAATCAACAAGATGCAGATAAACATCGTATGGGTCTGCATTTAGTAACGAACGTGACCGACGACATGCAACTTATGCAAGACGAATTATTTGGGCCTATATTGCCAATTAAGAGTTATGGGAAGTTAGATGACGTTCTCGATTATATTAAACAGCATCCAAATCCGCTTGCTTTATATATTTTAGGCCAAGATAAAGAGGCACAAGAGTACATTATTAAACAAACACTTAGTGGCACCGTTGCGGTTAACGACACTTTAGTACAAGTAACTGCTGACGACGCGCCATTTGGTGGGGTGGGTCATTCAGGTATGGGGCACTATCACGGTAAGGAAGGGTTTTTAACGTTTAGTCACGCTAAAAATACACTCGTTTCTGGTTCTTTTAACCCGCGTATAGGGTTGTTACTTAAGCAAAGTAAACTTTTAACCAAGCTACTGAAGTGGTTATATATTAAGTAAAACAAACCAAAATAAAGCTGAACTAAGTATGCGCAATGATACTAAGTCCAGCTTTATTTTTTGCTTAACCTAAAATAGACGTCCTTCACCTGCGTAGGTACCTGCAAGGATTTTAGTGTAAATTGCATCAGCTTTTTCTTTTGCTTCTTCAATTTCTTTAGGTAGCATTGAACGCTCATCTAACTTTCGACTATGGCTTGCTTGCATGTTGCCATTGTATTCGGCAATTGTATTCCATATGTATGACTTCTCAAGGTTTTTAGGCATTCCTAGCCCTTCAAAGTACATAAGCGCTAAATTAAATTGCGCTAAAGAATAGTTATTCCCAGCGGCTTTTTCGTACCATGTTTTAGCAAGTTTGTAGTCGTGACTAACACCATCACCATTTGAATACATCACGCCTAAGTTAAACTGTGCGGCAGGCATGTTTTTTTTGGCTGCTTTTTCGAATAAAGATAAAGCCATTTGTTTGTCTAACTTAACGCCTTTGCCTTCGTCGTATAATACCGCTAATGCAAACATTGAGTCTGCGTGATTCTTTTTTACGCCTTTTTTGTATAGATCGGCTGCTTTGTAATAATCGCGTGTAACGCCGTGGCCTTCTTCGTATAACTTAGCGAGCTCGTAAATGCCAGGTGCAAACCCTTTGTCGGCAAGGTATTCAAATTCTTTTAAAGCGAATTCAAAGCGACCTTCGTTCGCCGCAATAATACCTTCTTCAAGGGTCGCATTCGCAAAAGGGCTCGCAATTAAAGCACCCGTAAGTAATAACGTTTTTAAATTAAACTGTGACATAGCGATGTCTCCAAAAAGTAATCGTTTCACTGTGAGTTAAATAAAACCATTTTATTTGCAACACTATTGCACTTGCAGCTATTTAAGGGCGTATAACGTTGCTATATTTTAGGTTTATTTTATTACTACAAACAAACTAGCGTGCATTTAAGTTTAGATAAACTCTGTTTGTGATTATAGCTCAAATCGGGGGCGTTTTTTCTAACACGTTCGATTTTATAAGCGTAAGATACAGATATAACAGAAAATTTAAAAGAAATAACTATGTCAAAGCATGGCGAAAAGTTGCTAATTATAAACTTTTGACTGTTATGCTATTTAAGGTAGCGAGTTCACGTTACGTAGGTTCATTATGTAAGTGCTTAGCTAAGTGAAGCGTTTATATTTGCAGAGGTGAAAATGTTAAAAACAATAAAAAATAAGTTGTCACATATAACTATTGCGTTAAGCGTACTGCTCTTAACGAGTTGTTCTGCCTCGTTTACATATAATAATTTAACTTGGTTATCGTCATTTTGGGTTGATGATTACGTTGATTTAAACAAACAACAGAACAAGCAATTAAAAGAGATTATTAACACCACACAGCAATGGCATCGCGATACACAGTTGCCAGCATACAAGCAAGATATTGAAAATTTAAAGTCGCTGTTTAATCAAAATCTAAATCATGCTCAATTAAAAGAGCAGGTAGTATTTGCTAGGGCCCACTGGAAAAATCTTCTTGAGCATGCGCATTTTTCGCTTGCGCAATTAGGATATACGCTCTCTAGAGATCAGCGCGATGAATTTATACAAAATATTCAAGATCAAATTAACGAAGATCGTGAGCAATACAACGAACAATCTAGTAAAGAGCGCAAAACTAAACGCCTAGAAAACCAGTTAGACTACTACTCAGATTGGCTGGGTAAGCTCACTGACCAGCAAAAGCAACTTATTACAGACGCAAATAACAAGCATACGGAGTCAGGGGAGCTGTGGCTTGATTACAAACAAACTCGATTAGATGCAGCAAAATCAATAATGGTTGATGAAACACTCTCTGAAGATGAGTTTGTAACTAAATTAAGCTATGTAATAAAAGAGCGTGAAGCCTTTATGAGCGAAGAGCAATTAGCCATAAATGCCAGCAACCTTGACTTATATGTTAATTTATTAATAGAACTAGCCCCGACATTGAATAAAAAACAGCGCGAAAGTGTTAATGATGAATTTGACAGCCTAATTGAAACCCTTAACGATTTAATGGAACCTTAAAATTTAAACCTTTACATTGAGTACGAAAATTTCATTTATATAATATAAATATGATCTTACTGAGTAGGGCCAACGTAGGTTAAACGTTTTTAAAATTAGTCAGTTATTTACAGCTAAATTTTATAGGCTACGAAAATACATAAATAAAGGATTCTAACGGCACTTATATGGTAACTGATTTAAAAAGCATGCTTGCAACGTGGCACCCTTTACGAGACGAACAGCAATGGGTTTTGGCTACATTGTATAAAATTGAAGGCTCGAGCTACCGTAAGCTAGGCGCCATGATGCTTATTTCTAGCTTAGGGCAGCGATTGGGTATGCTCTCCGGTGGGTGCTTAGAGGCAGATATTCAGCGCCACGCCAAACAAGTAATGACCTCCCTTACGTCAAAAACGATTACCTATGATGCCACCGATGAAGATGACTTAACTTTTCAGTTAGGTATTGGCTGTGGTGGTGTTGTCCATATTGTTTTACAGCCAGTTAATAGCGCCAATAAATACCTAAATCTCGATTTTGTTTTTAATGCTCTTAAAGAAAAAGTGTCAGGTTATTATTTACAACCAGTGCAACCTCTTTGTGCGTTGGGGCAGGGCGTTTTTTCAAAACGTAATGTTTCTGATGGTCTTTCTGTTAATCGTAAAGCACAAATCATTGAAAAAAATAATCAGCATTGGCTACAAGTGGCCGTATACCCAGCCCCACATATTTTAATTGTGGGTGGCGGTGCCGACGCTGTTGCCGTTTATTCTATGGCTAAGCAGCTGGGTTGGGTTGTGACTGTGTGGGATCCCCGCGCGGCTAATGCTAAAAGGCAATATTTTCAGCAGGCAGATGCAATTTTACGTTGTCCGCCTCAAGAGCTAACCCAATATTGCGAAAAGCAAAAGGTGGATGCCAGCATATTAATGGCCCACAGTGTTGAGCTGGATGCAAATGCACTATATGCGTTGAACCAGTCTAATTTAAAATATATGGGGCTGCTGGGTCCTAAGCACCGACGAGCACAAGTTTTTGAGCAAGCTAATATAGCTATACAAGAGGTTAAAGCGCCTGTTTTTGGGCCTGTAGGGCTTAACTTAGGTGGCGACTCGCCAGAAAGTATTGCATTGTCACTTATTAGTGAAATACACGCCGTGCTTTCTAATAAAGATGCTACATCCCTAAGCAATTGGGGTCAGTGAAGTATGCGCATAGCAAAAGTGTTGTTAGCCGCAGGACAGTCGTCTCGTTTTGATGGATGCAAATTAATAGCAAATGTGGGCAATAATAAAACTATGATCGCGCGTGCAGTTGACGTTTTACAACAGTTAGACGCGGGTGCCGTCTATGTTGTTTCAGGCGCCTGGCATAACGAAATTACTCAAGCGCTAAAGCACTACAATAATGTCGAAATTATCTGTAATTTAGATTGGCAGCAAGGGTTAGGTAAATCAATCGCGCTTGCAGCTAATCAGTTAAGGCATAGTGACGGTTGGGATGGCATTTTATTTATGCTAGCCGATCAGGTTGAATTGGAGGCGTGCGATATTCAGCAGTTAGTCACTCGTTTTCAGAATAACCCCACTCGATGGTGTGCTAACTATGGAGAACGATTAGGTGTGCCGGCAATTTTTCCTCATGATGATTTTGATTTACTCACCACTTTGTCTAATGACAAAGGCGCTCAACATCTACTTCGTGAATCCGGCGGTATTGTAAACTGCGTTTTACTAAATAAGGCAAGCGCAGACATAGACACCGTTGAGCAGTTAAATTGTTATACCGCTAAACAGGCGCTAAATTAAATAATTAAAACTTTAGGCAATAAATCTACCTCAAACAGAGGTTCAGCTTAAATAAAAAAACAAACTAAACTTTAATTGAACATGTTTATATAAATACATACTGCGCAGGGCATAAAGTTGCGCATACAACTTAAGAGCAATGTCGAGGATCAAGTTGCTTTAATTTTAATGGTATTACCAACTGCTCAGCACAAATCGCAGTGCAGTTGATTGAGAGCTAATTCAAGGGGCGGGTTATGGTAACGTTTACAATTAATGGCAAAGTGATTGAATCACAAGCAAGTGAAGATACACCACTGCTATGGGTTATTCGCGATGAAGTAGGACTAAAGGGCACTAAGTTTGGTTGTGGCATAGCAATGTGTGGTGCGTGTACAGTGCATTTAGATGGACAGGCTACACGTTCATGTGTATTACCCGTAGGAGCTGTAGCGGGTAAAAACATTACCACTATTGAAGGTCTCAATAACGAACACCCGCTTCAAAAAGCATGGGTTGAAGAGCAAGTACCGCAATGTGGTTATTGTCAGTCTGGGCAGATTATGCAAGCGGCAACATTACTTGCAGACAACCCGTCGCCAACAGACGAAGAAATTGTCAATCATATGAATGGTAACTACTGCCGCTGCATGGCGTACAAACGTATAAAGTCGGCAATACAACGTGCGGCCGATGAGTCACAAAGCGCAGTACAGATGTTTAACCCAAATGAGCAAGACGTTTAATCGGAGCGGATAATGAAAAAATTATTTCAAAAAAACAGCGAAACCGTCAACTTAAATCGTCGTTCATTTATGATTGGCAGTGCTAGTGCGGGCTTGGTAATGGCATTTGCGCCTGCGTTACTTTCAGGTTCTTTAAGCGCCAAAGAATCAATTTCACAACAGGCGTTTTCACCCACTATTTGGTGGACAATGGATACCAATGGTGGGGTAGAGGTTAGCATTGCAAAGGCTGAAATGGGCCAACACATTGGTACTGCTTTAGCACGAATAGTGGCCGACGAGTTAGAGTGTGATTGGGATAAAGTATCAATTACTTACGTAGACACCCATGAGAAATGGGGATATATGGTTACAGGTGGTTCGTGGTCAGTATTTCAAAGTTTTAAACCGCTATCGCAAGCGGGTGCCGCAGGCCGCTTAGCCCTTATTGATGCAGGGGCTAAAATGCTAGGGGTTAAACCAGAGCAATGTATTGCACAAAAAGGGCAAATTGTTGCTGGTGGTCAATCGGTAAGTTACGCTGATATTGTACAAAAAGGTGAATTTAATCTTACCTTTACAAGTGAAGAAGTTGCAAAGCTTCCTTTAAAACCAGCCAATAAACGTCATTTAACCGGCTTAAACCAAGATTTTAAAGCATTAGATATACCCGCTAAAACAAACGGAACAGCAGTGTATGGCATTGATGTTGAAATAGAAGGTATGGTGTATGCGCGTCCGGTTATTCCTCCAACTCGTTACGGTAGTAAAGTAACAAGCGTTGATGACAGTGGCGCAAAAGCAATTAAAGGTTATCGCGGTTTTGAAATATTAAACGATCCTAGTAATACCGTTGAGGGATGGGTTGTTGTACTGGCTGATAATTATCACAGTGCTATTAAAGCGGTTGATGCGTTAAATGTAAGCTACCAGGTAGGCAAAACGGCCAACGTCTCCGAGGCAGATATTCAGGCGCAGGGTAAAAAATTATGTGACGATAGCGCATCCGGTACTTTATTTGTAGATGAAGGCAATACGCCTCAGGTTTTGGCCGATGCAAAAAACACATTTGATGCAACTTACACCACGGCGACAGCGAGTCACTACCAATTAGAGCCACTTAACGCCATAGCTGAATTTAAAAACGGTAACTGGATTGTACATACGGGTAACCAATGGCAATCACTCACGTTACCTGCTTTAGCCAAAGCCCTTGATATAGAGCAAAATAAAGTCATTATTCGTCCTTACTATTTGGGTGGTGGCTTTGGACGTCGTTTATTTGGTGATTGGACAGTCCCTGCTGCATTAACGGCAAAAGCAATAGGTAAACCGGTTAAGCTTGTATTTACCCGTGAAGATGACAGTTTATTTGATCAGTCTCGCTCAGCGTCTACGGCTAAATTAACCGCTTCGTTCGGTGAAAAGGGAGAGCTTAGTGCATTAGAGCATGCGTTTGCTGCAGGCTGGCCAACTAAAGCAATGGCGCCAGGCTTTTTGGCTCCTGGTGTTGATGGCAATGGTAAATTTGATTCCTTTTCGGCCTCAGGTGCTGATCACTGGTATAGCATGAGTAACCATCGTGCTCGTGCTATCAATAACGAGTTAGCACAAAGCACTTTTACGCCGGGTTGGTTACGTTCAGTTGGACCGGGTTGGATTGTATGGAGCCTTGAGTCTTTTATAGACGAAATAGCGCACAAGCAAGGTATTGATCCGGTTAAGTTTCGTTTATCAATGCTTGACGGTAAAGGAAAACAAGCGGGTAAAGCACCTGAAAGTGTGGGTGGCGCGCGCCGTTTACATGATGTACTTAAAAAAGTGTCAGACAAAGTTAGCTCAATAAAGCTTAACGAAAACGAGGGCATTGGTTTTTCGGTTAGCTCAGGGCAAGAGCGCCACATGCCAGCATGGATTGGCACTGCAGCCCATGTTCACGTTAACAAAAGCGATGGCAAAATCACCCTTAAAAAGTTATACGCTGTTGTTGACGCCGGTTTAATTGTACATCCTGATGGTGCGATGGCTCAATTAGAAGGGTCATTATTATGGGGAGCGAGTATGGCCTTACATGAGTCCAACTCTTATAAAAATGGCCAAGTAGCTGCTACAAACTTCAATACTTACCTTCCACTGAGAATGCAAGATGTACCCGAAATGGACATTGAGTTTGTGCAAAGTGATGAGTTTCCTGTAGGGTTAGGGGAGCCAGGTGTTATTGGCGTTGCGCCAGCAATTGGCAATGCCGTATACAATGCAGTAGGTGTACGTTTACGTGACTTACCAATGAAACCAAGTGCAGTTATAAAAGGTTTAAAAGCCTAAATAAACACTAAAAGCGTGTAAACCTAAAATTTACACGCTTTTGTAGTGCGAGTTATTAGGCTCATATTAGATTAAATACATAAGGCCTTTATTTTATATTAATAAAGCCAAATTCCGTGTGTTAACCTACAACCATAATAAAAGCATAACCTGTAATACTCACAGGCCCAGTTAAACAAAGTAAAGTGAAGGTTTTTTATGCTCATCGACCCAGCAGGGCGAAAATTTAGTTACTTACGTTTATCGATTACCGATGTGTGTAACTTTAAATGTGTTTATTGTTTACCCGATGGCTACCAATGTGACCATGACAGAGAATTCCTTTCACTGAATGAAATTAGTAATACTATTAGCGCTTTTGCGCATCATGGTATTACCAAGCTACGTATTACTGGCGGTGAACCCACCCTTAGAAAAGATTTCATAGATGTTATTCGTGTGGCAAAAGATACACCGGGCATTACAAAAATAGCCGCTACAACAAACGGCTTTTCAATGCATAAGCACATTAATGATTGGGTAGATGCAGGGCTTAATGCGATTAATGTGAGTATTGATACACTTGATCCAAGAATGTTTAATACTATTACCGGTCACGATAAATTTAATACCGTGATGAAAGGCATAGACGCCGCGTTAGACAGCGGTATTGAATCGGTAAAAATAAACAGCGTGTTAATGAAGCAATATAATGGTCAAGAGCTCGACACATTTTTAGCGTATTTAAAGCATCGTCCAGTCACTATGCGCTTTATTGAACTAATGCAAACTAACGACAATAAGGCGTTTTTTGATAAAAATCACGTATCCGGCCAGTCAATCAAAGCACGATTACGTGCAGCGGGGTGGCAACCTGTCATTAGAAGCATTACAGACGGTCCTGCTCAGGAGTTTTACCACCCTGATTACCAAGGGCGTATCGGCTTAATAATGCCTTACAGCAACGACTTTTGTAACACATGTAACAGGCTGAGAGTGTCTTCTTTGGGTAAATTACACCTTTGTTTGTTTTCAGAGCAAGGTATTTCATTACGAGAGTACATGAATGAAAACTCAAACCAAGCACTTATAGATCAGTTATCTCATTATATTAAAACTAAAAAACCAACTCATTTGCTACATCAAGGCGAAACAGGTGTAACAACTAACCTTTCAATGCTGGGTGGTTAGCGGTTAAAAATGCCACAATGTGGTGTAATAACGCTCGGTTACACTTGTTATATATTTATTACAGGGTAGAATAATCCCTTAGTTCGACGTTATTGAGTTAATTGAATGGATATCACCGCTCTAAATAGTACTAAAGCATTAAGAAAGCACGTTCTTGTATGGATGTGTTTGTTTTTTGGTTCTGTGTCATTATTTTTTAGCGCATTAAACGTATTCAGTGGTGTCTATTTGCTCGGCTTTTTAGAGCTCTGTTTTTCAATTTATTGTTTGTATACCATTCATCATTTAAGTAAGCATGCATTGCGGTTTTGGCAGTCTGTTGTAATGTGTGTATTGGTTTGTATTATAGTTTTGTACGCCAATTATATATCAGAACCTAAATATGGCTTATTTGTATGGTCATTCGCTTTGCCTGTATTGTGTTACTTATTAATGGGAAAGCGATACGGAATTTTCTTCTCAGGTACTGTCCTCTTTATTCAATCACTGATTTTATTAAGTAAATCTTCGCCTGATCCTATAGTAAATTTAAATATGGCGATTAACTTACTATTGGCTTATGTCAGTATTTGGACTGTTTCGCATATTTTTGAGGGAAGCCGCGCGCTTTCATCCAAACGTTTAAAAAACCTAGCACTACTTGATCCATTAACTGGCGCAGGTAACCGGTTATCAATGAACCACTATTTTGAAGTAGAGCTGGTTGATAAAACAAATACCTATTTATTTTTACTCGACTTAGATTACTTCAAACAAATAAATGACAAATTTGGCCATGATGTAGGCGATAAAGTACTTACTGAAATTGCAACGCTTTTAAGAATAACCTTAGCAAAGGGGTACGTGTTTAGGGTTGGCGGTGAGGAGTTTGCCGTTATTCATTCTTTTAATAGCAAAGACGAAGCCTTATTTGCAGCTGAAAAGTTAAGAGAAACTGTTGAAAAAACACCGTTTAATATTGAGGGGCATGCAATTAAACTTACTATCAGTATTGGTGTAGCTGACTATCAAGCTAACCCCTCGCTTGAATCTATTTTCATTGCGGCTGATAAACAGCTTTACAAAGCAAAACGCTTAGGTCGAAATAAAGTATATGCAAGTTCAAAAGAGCAATTAAAGCAAATAGAAGTACCTGCTTAATACATTTTTTCAAAGTTTGGGATGCCGCGTTCCCAAATTGGTTTATCTTTTCCTAAATATTCGCGCACTGCATCAAAAAATAACCGTGTACGTACAGGTAAATCTCTGTGCGGATAAACAGCATACATAGCACTGTAATCCATTAACTTCACATCCGTTAATATAGGAATTAATTTACCCTCAGTAATTTCGTCACCGATTATAAATGCCGGTGCTACAAAATAAGCGGTGCCAGATATGGCCTTCATTAGCAGTGCTTCAGCGTCGTTGGCGCGGTATACACTTTTTATTTTTTGCTCACATGGCTCACCCGAGCTATTGTAATAGTCCACTGTTTCAACTCTCATAGAGTTGCTCGCATAACTTGCCGCAGGCAAATCTGCTAGTTCTTCCATGGAGGATGGCATACCATACGTGCTGATAAACTCGGGGGCGGCAACAATTAATAAGCGATTACGTGCAATTTTTCTTGCGATGAGTGATGAATCTTTTGGCTCACCAATACGAAATGCTAAATCGAACCCTTCAGATACAATATCTACTAATCTGTCATCAAGCCTTAATTCAACTTCAACTTGAGGAAAGCGCTTTTGAAAGTCATTAAGTACTGGTTGTAAGTAGCGCCTACCAATGAGTGTTGATGAAGTAATTTTGAGGACGCCACGAGGCTCTAAGTGGTAGTTTTCGGCCATGCGCACGGTTTCGCCAAGCAGCTCTCTGAGCTCACCGGCTTTTTTTATCATTTCTGCACCAGCGGCAGTGAGTGAAAATGAGCGAGTAGTGCGGTTTAGCAATCTAACCCCTAGCTCATCTTCTAAACGACTAATTTGTTTAGAGATCACAGAGCGATCGATATTACGTAATTCGGCAGCTTTAGCAAAAGAGCCTTGCTCAACCACTTCAAGCAACATTAAAAGCCGACTTGTCGTATCCATAAAACCACCAAAACAATACTATTGATGCCATTTTGGCATTAATGAATTTAAAAATCTATGGTTTTTGTCCGCAGGTATAACCCGTAGTATGCGTTCTTAATCAATTAAAGGAGCGTCTTCATGAAAAAACACCTTATCGCTGCTGCATTTGCAGGCGCATTTTTAACACTTGCTGGTTGTGCTGATGAAAGCACACCGCCTTCGGCTCAAGCACAATTTCTTCAACCTATAGATGTTGCTAACGTACTTGTTAAACCAGTACAAAGCTGGCACACCTACACAACTCGCTTAGAGTCACCGCAAGAAGTTGCACTTATGCCACGAGTATCTGGTGTTATAGAACAAATTACGTTTAATGAAGGCGACCTTGTTAAAAAAGGCGATGTATTATTTAAGCTTGATGACCGTCCGTTTGCGGCGGTTGTTGCTAGTTTAAAAGCCCAAGTTAACAGTGCACAAGCTGCGCTTGAGCAAGCAAAAAGCGAAGCTAAACGCGCTGAGCGCTTAACTGAACGTAAAGCAATTTCAACTGAGCAAGCAGAGTCACGTACCTCTGTATTACGCCAACGCGAAGCACAACTTGCTGCATTACAAGCACAGCTAACATCAGCTGAACTTGATTTAGAATTTACAGCCATTGTGTCACCTATCGACGGTGTGATCTCGCGTGCCAATATCACGAAAGGTAACAACATCATTGCAGGGCAAAGCGTGCTTACCAGCATTGTTTCTAACGAAAAAATGTACGCCTATTTTGATGTGGACGAACGCACCTGGAATAGCGATTTTAGTAACGTGACCTCAAAAAGTCGCCAAGCCGTTGTAATGCAAAAAGTAGGCGAGCGCGATTTTGCTTACAAGGGGTACATAAACTTTATTGATAATCAAATTAACTCATCAACAGGTACGCTGCGTGTGCGTGCTGTATTTGATCAGGATAACAGCCAATTACGTGCAGGGTCGTTTGCGCGTATTAAGCTTGCTGCTAATTCAGTCACAGAGCAAATAATTGTGCCAGACAGAGCAATAGGGACTGATTTAAAAAACCGCTTTGTTTTGACTGTGGGTGAAAACAATGTGCTGCAGTACAAATTAGTCACAGTGGGTGAGCGTTATGGCTCTCTTCGTGCTATCACCTCAGGTCTTTCAGAGGGCGATGTAATAGCCGTAAATGGCCCTGCTCGTGTTGGACCAGGTATGCCTGTGGCACCGAACAAAGTAACCATTGATAGCAGTGATGTTGCGTTCACCATGAACAATGACGATTCAAGCTTAGTCGCAAAGCAATAAGGTTTTTTAGATGAAATTTTCACACTTTTTTATACAGCGACCCATTTTTGCGGCCATGCTGTCTTTGGTTATATTAATTGCTGGTGGTATTTCGTTATTCCAACTGCCAGTAAGTGAATACCCAGAAGTCGTGCCTCCTACCGTGGTTGTAACAGCAAGCTACCCAGGAGCTAACCCAACGGTAATAGCGCAAACGGTAGCAACGCCGTTAGAGCAAGAAATTAATGGTACAGAAAACATGCTGTATATGTTTTCTCAAGCAACCAGTGATGGTCGTATGACGCTGACGGTTACATTTGCACTAGGGACTGATTTAGACCGCGCCCAAGTACAAGTACAAAACCGTGTAAACAGCGCCTTGCCACGTTTACCTGAAGAGGTGCAACGTTTAGGTGTGGTGGCTGAAAAATCGTCGCCCGATTTAACCATGGTGGTGCACTTGTACTCACCAGAAAAATCGCACGATACCGCGTATTTGTCTAACTATGCCGACCTATATATTAAAGACGAAATAGCACGTTTACCGGGTGTGGGTGACTTGCGTTTATTTGGCGCAGGTAAATACGCCATGCGTGTATGGTTAAACCCAGATGCGCTAGCAGCACGCGAGCTAACAGCAACCGATGTAATAACTGCACTTCGTTCACAAAACCAACAAGTAGCAGCAGGTAGCTTGGGTGCACAGCCGGTTTCTAACGACAGTCAATTTCAAGTACTGTTAAATGTAAAAGGGCGTTTAAACAGTATTGAAGAGTTTGAACAAGTAATTATTAAAGTGGGTGATGAAGGCCAAATAACACGCCTTACTGATATTGCCCGCGTAGAGCTTGGCCAAGACAGCTATTCTTTGCGTGCTGAGCTTGACTCACAACCTGCACTTGCAATGCCTATATTTCAACGCCCAGGGTCTAATGCAATTGAGCTTTCGGACCAAGTACGCGAAACCATGGCTCGCTTATCAAAAGACTTTCCTGAAGGTGTAGAATACGACATAGTTTATGATCCTACTGTATTTGTTCGTGGCTCTATTGATGCTGTTATTGCCACGTTGCTTGAAGCTATTGTACTGGTAGTGATTGTTGTCATTGTGTTTTTACAAACATGGCGTGCTTCTATTATTCCACTTATTGCGGTGCCTATTTCACTCATTGGTACATTTGCGGTAATGCAGTGGTTAGGCGTATCTATTAACACCTTGTCGCTGTTTGGTTTAGTACTTGCCATTGGTATTGTGGTGGATGACGCCATAGTTGTAGTTGAAAATGTTGAGCGTAACATTGAACAAGGGTTATCGCCGCTTGAGGCAACACGTGTTGCTATGAGCGAAGTAACAGGGCCAATTATTGCCATTGCACTCGTATTGTGTGCTGTGTTTATTCCTACGGCATTTATTACCGGGCTTTCAGGGCAATTTTATAAGCAATTTGCCTTAACAATTACTATTTCAACGGTGATTTCAGCAATTAACTCGTTAACGCTGTCGCCAGCATTAGCGGCACTGTTGTTAAAGTCTCACGATACTAAGCCAGATGCATTCACACGTTTGTTAAATAAACTATTTGGCCGCTGGTTATTTAAACCCTTTAACCGTGTATTTGACCGAGGCGCAAAAGGCTACGAAAAATTAGTTAAAAAACTAATTCGTATGAGCTTTATTGTAATGATCGGTTATGTTGCCCTAGTAGGTGGAACCATTAAGCTGTTTGATGCAGTACCTGGTGGGTTTATTCCACAACAAGACAAACAGTACTTAGTTGCCATTGCACAACTACCTGATGCAGCAAGCCTTGACCGTACTGAGGATGTACTTAGACAAATGCAACAAATTGCACTTGAAGTACCAGGTGTTGCTAATACGGTTGCGTTTCCAGGTTTATCAGTAAATGGCTTTACCAACAGCCCTAACAGCGGGATTGTGTTTACCCCGTTAGATGCATTTGAAGATAGAACCGATCCGAGTAAATCGGCCATGGCTATAGCCGCGCAGTTAAATCAACGATTTGCAGCAATTGACGAAGCGTTTGTTGCAGTATTTCCACCGCCGCCAATTCAAGGTTTAGGTACTACAGGTGGCTTTAAACTTCAAATTGAAGACAGAGCAAACAAAGGTTTTGAAGCGTTATTTAACAGCCTACAAACAGTGATTGGTAAAGCGCAACAAGATCCAGCATTAATGGGGCTTTACTCAAGCTTTAGAATTCAAGTTCCACAAATGGATATTGATATTGATCGTGAACAAGCGTTAATTCAAGGCATACCGCTTGACGAAGTATTTAATGCTTTACAAATATACTTGGGTTCTGTGTATGTAAACGACTTTAATATGTTTGGCCGAACGTACCAAGTAAATGCACAAGCTGATGCTGATTATCGCCTAGACCCTGATCAAATTCTTAACCTTAAAGTAAGAAATCGTGAAGGTAACATGGTGCCATTAGGCTCAATCCTAACGGTTACGCCAACAATTGGCCCAGACCGTGTAATGCACTACAACGGTTACCCAAGCGCAGAGCTTAACGGCAGTCCTGCACCTGGTTTTAGTTCTGACCAAGCTCAACTGGCAATTGAGGCTATTTTGGCCGACAACTTACCCAGTGGTATTGAGTACGAATGGACTGAAGTAACGTACCAACAAGTATTAGCAGGCAACACTATGGTGTATGTGTTCCCATTAGTTGTGTTACTGGTGTTTATGGTATTGGCTGCACAATATGAAAGCTTACGCTTACCATTGGCAATTATTTTAATTGTTCCAATGACGATATTTTCAGCATTACTTGGTGTTTGGTTTGTAGGTTCAGACAACAATATATTTACGCAAATAGCGCTTATTGTGCTGGTGGCCTTGGCCTCTAAAAATGCGATATTAATGGTTGAATTTGCAAAAGATAAAAACGATACAGGCTTATCGCATATTGATGCAATATTAGCGGCATGTCGTATGCGTTTACGCCCAATACTTATGACATCAATCGCGTTTACAGCGGGTGTTATACCCCTCGTACTAGCAACGGGTGCAGGGGCTGAAATGCGCCATGCAATGGGTAATGCCGTGTTCTCTGGGATGATTGGTGTAACCGTGTTTGGTTTATTGTTTACCCCGGTGTTTTACATGCTTGTTGTAAAGAAAAAAGGTAACACACAGGAGTTATCAAATGACTAATAAAATAGCAAAGCGGTTTAAAACACAGTTAACCGTAGCTTCTGTATTAATGGTCACGCTCATATCTGGCTGTGCAAGTAAGGTTGACGTGCTTGACGAGCAAAAAACAATTAACGAATTTGTTGCCAGTGCTGCAGTTGCTGACCAACTAAGTGGTGCAGATGAAACTAACTGGTGGCACGCGCTTAAGTCTGAGCAGCTAAACCAATTAGTATCAGATGCACTCGCTAAAAACTACGACCTAAAAACAAGTCAGCTTGTACTAAAAAGTGCATTAGCTAGGCTGGGCGAGCAAAAAGCACAATATTTACCGCAAGGTGGTGTTGAGTTAGGCGCTCAAAGAAGCGGCTTAGGAGATACAAACTCACGCCAATCAAGTGCTAATTTTGCACTTAATTGGCAGCTTGATTTATTTGGCCGAGTGACTGCTTTAGTTGATGCCGCAAATGCATCGGCTATGAGCCAAGCAGAGCAAGTTCGTTTACTCCAAATTGAAGTTGTTTCAGCGGTTGTTAAAGGGTTTGTTAGCTATCAAGGCAATGCTGAAAAACAGCGCATTATTAGCTTACAAATACAAGCGCTTGAGCAAAGTATTGATGTGTTACAAGCGCGTGTTGATGAAGGCGTTGCAAGTGAGCTTGATTTAAACCGCACCCTAGCGCAATTACGCCAGCAACAAGCGTTAATTCCTGCCATTGAGTTTGCAAAGTACAGTGATTTATCAACGCTTGCTGTTCTTACAGGGCGTTTAACTCAAAATATTGAATTAACAAATGAACTGAGTGTGTTACGCAATAAATTTGACGTAACACTTAGTAAGCCAAATGCCGCTATTGCACTGAGGCCAGATATTAGCCGTGCAATTTATGACTTTAGCCAAGCCAATAGTTTAAGTGTGGCAGCCAGTAAAGCTTTACTACCTGATGTAAGCCTAAGTGGCTTTGCAGGTGTGTTAAGTCTAGGTAGTAATGGCTTTAGCGATACACAGCAGCAATGGCAAATTGCGCCTAAGTTGCAATGGTCAATCTTAAGCTATCCTGCTCTTTTAGCACAACGAGACGCACAACAGTTTTTAAGTGAAGCCGCTTACAGCGATTATCAAAACGTGGTGCTTAAAGCACTTAGTGAAAGTGAGCTTTCGTTGCAGGGGTTAGTTAATCAGGCACAGCAAAAACGTTTTGCAGATGAACGTTATGACTTTGCTAATAAAGCCTTTTTACAAGCAGAAGCCATGTATGAAGAAGGCCAAATCCCTTATCTAGAGTTGTTAGATGCGCGGCAGGATGTTTTAATAGCACAAGAAAATGCAGTTGAAACAACCATTTTATCGTTACTTGCTAAGGTCAATGCGTACCAATCATTTAATGGGCAATGGAGCTATGCACTAAGTAACACAAATAAGTAGAGTTTAACGATGTCTGATACTGATATTTTAACGCAAAATACTATACCGCACACAATGCGTGCCATTGTATTGGAAAAACCGAATGATCAAATAAATTTAGCTGACATTGAGTTACCTGTTCCTGAGTGTTCAGATAACGAGCTACTGATAAAAGTAGAATATGTTGGTTTAAACCCCGTTGATGGGCATTTTGCAAAATCAGGTTTTTGTCAGTGGCAGTACCCTCATATTTTGGGGCTTGATGCGGTAGGTGTTGTAGTAAAAGCAAGTAAAGGGATTTTTCCTAATGTTGGCGAGCGAGTCATGTGGCACGCCAACGTAGGTGGGCAAGGGGTACTGAGTGAATACACAAAAGTGCCTAATTTTGCAGTGTCTATTGTACCGCAAGAGTTAAACCCAGCGGTTGCTGCTGTGCTGCCTTGCGCCGGAATGGCAGCACTAATTAGCTTAGATAAAATTAGTATCACCGAAGGGCAAACTGTTTTTATTGAAGGTGGAGCAGGTGCTGTGGGGCAGTTTGCTATTCAGTACGCTAAACAGCGTGGCGCTGATGTATTTGCAACAGCCTCTAAGAAAAACCATAAACTCGTTAAACAGCTTGGCGCGGATGTTGTGTTTGACTACAACGATAAAAAGTTGTGTGAAAAAATTCGTAGAGAGCTAGGGCCGCAAGGGTTCGATGCAGTAATCGATACCGTGGGTGGTGAGTCGACAGCGCGTAATATCGAACTCATGCGTTTTTGCGGAAAAATAGCGTGTTTAAATCCATTACCTTGTTTTGAACAAGATCTAATGTACCGGCGCGCGCCAAATATAAGTGTTGTGTCGCTTGGTGGTGCATGGCTCGCTAATAGTTTATGTGCGCAGCAACGCTTGAGCTTTATGGGTAATTTATTACTCGAAGGCGCCACTAATGGTGATATTAAAGCACCGACCTTAACGCCTGTTGAGTTTAACGCAAACGCGGTATCTAATGCCTTAAACACGCAACTCGCGGGTGGTTTTACAGGCAAGCATGTCGTAAAAATAGGCTGTTAAAAAACTCTGATTAATACAAAACGCAGCCTGTTTAAGCTGCGTTTTTTTATGCCTTTTTTAGGTGTCATTCACTTATTATTTTTTATACATTTACACTAATAAGCAAAAGCATTTTAAAAAACTTGAGTGGCCATAAATCACGTATTTAACGTGTCAACTTACCCTGTTCAATACAATAAATCAGGCTTAAATTTAAAAATTAAAACAGTCTGTATTTAAAAAAACACCCTAATTCATTACCCGCTTTGCAGATTATTTGCTTTTTGGTGCCTTTGCACGGCGTTTTATCCATCAATCTTAAAAAATTTATCATTTTCAGCGTACAGGTGTAAGCCTTTGTGTTTCAACAGTTTACGTTCGAGTAAAGAAAATAAATTGAAAAAACTGTTAATTAATTGAATAGAGTAATTGATCTAAAGCGATTTTTATGACGTAATGTAGGTATTATTTATCTGGTCGGATGAGTTCAATCATGAGTTTACGTACAAAGTTAAAAAAAGTTTTACCAAGTATTTCTATCACTGAGCAAGAAGCGCTAGACGCGGGTGATGTTTGGCTTGAAGGTTCTATCTATCAAGGTAAGCCTGATTTCAGTGCATTACGCGATGTACCAGCAGCTACACTAACAGCTGACGAACAAGCATTCCTTGACGGCCCTGTACAAGAGCTACTAGGCATGATTGACGATTCAGTAATTCAAAATGGCATTCACTTACCGAATGATATTTTAGAGTTTTTGAAAAAAGAACGTTTCTTCTCGCTTATCATTCCTAAGTCATTTGGTGGTTTAGAGTTTAGCCCTTACGCAAACTCAACAATTGTTGGCACAATTGCGACTAAAAGTTCTGCAGTAGCAGTAACAGTAATGGTACCTAACTCATTAGGTCCGGGTGAGCTACTTCTTCACTTCGGTACGCAAGAGCAACAAGCGCATTACTTACCACGCTTAGCAAACGGCACAGACATCCCATGTTTTGCCCTAACAAGCCCTGAAGCGGGTTCTGATGCAGGCGGCATTCCAGACGTTGGTATAGTAACCAAAGGCATGCACAACGGCGAAGAAGTTCTTGGCCTAGAAATTACATGGGACAAGCGTTATATCACACTTGCACCAATCGCAACTGTTCTTGGTTTAGCATTTAAAGTAGTTGACCCAGACGGTTTACTAGGTGGTAAAGAAAACCTAGGTATCACGTGTGCCTTAATTCCAAAAGAGCACCCAGGTGTAGAACTTGGTAATCGCCACGATCCAATGGGTATCCGTTTTTACAACGGTACTACACGTGGTAACAAAGTATTTGTACCAATGGATTTTGTTATTGGTGGTCAGAAAAACATCGGCCGTGGTTGGCAAATGCTGGTTAGCTGTTTAGGTGCTGGCCGTGGTATTTCATTACCTGCGCTAGGTGTAAGTACAGCGCAAGTTGCACTTAAATCAGCATCTGAATACGCAGCAGTGCGTGAGCAGTTTGGTCTATCAATCGGTCAGTTTGAAGGTATTCAAGAAAAGCTTGCTGACATTGCAGGTAAAACATACCTTCAAGAAGCAATGCGTGTACTTACAACTGAAGGTTTAGGAATGGGCTTAAAACCATCGGTAGTAACGGCAATTGCTAAATACCACATGACTGAGCTTGGTCGCGACGTATTAGACTCGGCGATGGATATTCAAGCCGGTAAAGCGATTCAAAACGGTCCACAAAATACACTAGCAAGTGGCTACGTTGCACAACCTATTGCAATTACTGTAGAAGGCGCAAACATCCTTACTCGTAACCTGATGATATTTGGTCAAGGTGTTATGCGTTGTCACCCATACTTACAATCTATGGTTGAATCAATCCACAGCGACGACAAAGGCGCTGATGCAGAATTTAACGGTATTTTACGTAAAACAATTGGTTACAGTACAGCAAACAGCTTACGTGCATTTCGTTTAGGTGTATTACCATTTACAGCTGGCGCAAGCTCAGCATTACCAGAAGTACGTGACTACGAAAAAGCAGTACACAAACTATCTGCAAAACTTGCAGTATACGCTGACTTCTCGTTGTTAGTACTTGGCGGTAAATTAAAGCAAGCAGAAATGCTATCAGCACGTTTAGGCGATGTAATGAGCTTCTTGTACGCAGCTATGGCATCAATTAAATACTACGAGCAAAAAGTAGCGAGCAGCGAGCGCGAGCAAGCAGCACCTTACTTCCATTATGCAACTCGTTTTGCACTACAAAGCGCAGAAGAAGCATTGCACAAGTTCTTAGATAACTTCCCTGCAAGTGGTACTCGTAAGTTTATTCGTTTCGTTACAATGAACTACTCAACTAAAATGCCAAAAATCAGCGATGATTTAATCCGCGAATTAGCTGAACAAGCACAGCTTGATACAGCATTTAAAGCGCAAATAACGCATTTAGTTAAGCCTATTGAAGGCGACGGTCATCATATTAACGAGCAAGCTTATAAAGCTAAAATTGCATCACTAGCTGAACTTGCAAAAGTTAAAAAAGCATTACGTGCAAGAACCATCAAGCCAGGTGCTCGTTTTAGCATTACGCTTGAAAACGCACTTGCTGCAAACGTAATTACAGATGCTGAGTTTGCTCAGTTAATTGATTACAACAAGAAACGTGAAAAAGCGATTCGTGTTGATGAGTTCGATTTTGATATGAACATATTAGATGACAACGCACAACCAGTTAACCCACTTAAAAGTGTGGTTAACCAGTAAGCTACAAAGCTAATTCAATGATGCAAAGCGCCAGCAAAATCGGCGCTTTTATTCTTGAGTCACTAATTAGTGTGGAGCCCCGTTTGATTAAAACCAAACGGGGCTTTTTTATGTGTTTTTTAAAGTAGCAATAGATAGCGATATTGTTTTAAAGCGAATATGTAACGCTAGAGGATTAAAAAAAGACGCTCATAATTTTGAAAAAGGGCTAACAACTCGATTAGCAGCTTGTGTTTTAGCTGACATGTTACGTTTTAATAGAATATGGTCTAAAAACGCTTCGACTTCTGAATTTCCCATTGAGCTTGGGTGGCGTTTGTTGTGAAAGTGAATAAAGTTTGGACCCAACTCAAATAAGCATTAATAGTTCTTAATGAATACTGTCGAGTGAGCATATAGTCGGCAATGTAATTTAAATACGCAGAGCAAGTTTTCATTTTCAATTCGTCAAATTAGCGCTGTATATATGCACAGCCATGGCTTCGTCGCTCGCATAGTCAAGAAAACGACCCAGTCGCTCGTTTTATACTAAGAAGAAAACGCGCGCGGGTGAATTTTAATAACACTGGCAATTAGTTGGCAAGTTTGTTATTAATAAACCAATAAGAAAACGAGCTACGCTGTGGTAGAAATACGCGCGATTAGCTCGCTATAAACATGTTATCCACAAAGGAGAGTTATGAGGTTACTCGGTGTTTTATTTGTTTTTTTCTCATTTGGAGCAAATGCTGCTGACTGGAAGGGCGTTTATGAGGGTATTGAACTATATAAAAATAAAGAGGTTAAAGGACTTTCATATCAATTTCTAGATTTGCGAGCAACCGAGGGCGTTTTTCTCTACGACGCTGATATAAGCGACGATGAAAACGGACTCACTTGTAAAATTGAAACAAAAAATATTATTTGGTCTACTTCCCTCGGTAGAACAATGTTACGAGATTGTGGAACCGATACGATGCAGTTCGAGCTCATTTTGTTATTAGATTATTCCTCTTCGGGTGATACTGAATACTCTTTGAAGAGTGATGTAAAAGCATCATTGATATCACACTCAAACGGTATATCAGTCGAAACATCGTCAATGTGGCTTCAACGAACAGACGACAAGAGTTTGTTAGACCAACTCAAACAAACTGTGACTTATGAGTAAATTTGTGGATAACAAAACCATTAACCGGATTTGTGCAAGAGCGGCACAAACCGGTTATAGTAAGTGTTATGCGTACAGGAGGTTTCAGGTAAATGGAAAGTTTTATCCCTTTAATTTTTTTATCTATGCTTGTTTTTGTTCAAATAAAAAAATTCAAAGATATGTGTAAGTATTTATCTTATACCTACCCAGAAGAATGGGAAAAATTATCTCATACCTCTTTAGGTGGTTCTCAGTGGTCTGTTACAAATGCAAATTTAAGCGAATCACTTAAAACAGGATTTTTTTCAACCGTAGCCGATGAAAAAGTAAGACGGTTCGAAAAATTTAGATTATTTAATATGTACTTAATGGGTGCAGTGGTATTGCTACAATTAGCCCTAGCATATTTACAGTAATGTACGCATAACAAACAAATTAACAGGACAAAAAACAGTTGGCTGTTTTCGTTCCTCAACATTTTAGCCAACAATTTTT
>OJDI01000164.1_pt1 | contig 30943 bp, 30 predicted proteins | sample 1592601 | NCBI WGS metagenome assembly OJDI01 (sample SAMN05416845, study PRJEB24817) | seawater metagenome | isolation source: Sea water | place: Canada:Atlantic | collected 2013-07 | reverse complement strand
CGTGGGCTCGGAGATGTGTATAAGAGACAGATCTGGCTCAGGGCCTTTTGCATTTCTAGCAATGTGGGTGTCGGCGCGTTGGCGCGGAAATCCTCTACTTCTTTTACAACATTGTCTGGGACTTCGGGGTTGTAAGGCAGGCCTGTGTTGGCCACAACAACCCGAGCAAACCTAGCGTCATGATTGGCCACTAACCGCAGGCCGATCAGTCCACCCCAGTCTTGGCCAAAAAACGTGATGTTGGAGAAGTCGTTTTGCTCCAACCATTTGCCCATCCATTCCACTTGGCGCTCGTAACTGTAGTCTTCTAGTGCTGCGGGTTTGTCAGATTTGCCGTAGCCGGGTAGGTCTGGGGCGATGACCCGCATGCCCGCAGCGGTGAGGTACGGGACCATTTTACGATACAGGTAGCTCCAAACCGGCTGACCATGCATGCACAGCACAATGGGGCCATCTGCTGGGCCTTCATCTAAGTGATGAATGCGCAGGTCGCTGTTGTCATGGGTCTTAATGGTGGTGTAGTGCGGGGCGAAAGGGTACCCGGCTAGATTTTCGAAGCGTGAATCAGGGGTGCGCAGAATTTTCACTTTGGAAGTCTCAATTAAATAATGACAAGCATTATAATGATTGAAGCCGGAATTGGAAGGTGGAGGTGGAGGCGAGGGTGAATTAGACGGTGAGGTAGGGGGTAAAGAAGAAGATGAAGTTTTGCCTGTTCGGCTGCTGTGTCTGGGCGGCTTTGCTGAATTAAATGAGTGGTGGCTGCAAGATGTCGCAGTACTTTTTTTGCGGGCAGAGCAGGACTAGCCTTACTTAAGCTTGTCTGCCAGCGCTTGGGTTTGCGGAGAAACAGCGGCGCTGAAGAGGCCAACTAATGCATCAACTAGGCTATGTAAAAAAAGCTCGGCTTGGTCGCCACTGAAAGCATTTTTCTGCCGAGCTTGGTGGTACATAGAGGTTGAGCAAAGCATAACGGCTGCATCTAAGCGGTGCTGGTACGCCGTTGAGTCTAGGTGCGGTAGCGCGATTCTGAGCATGCTGCTGGCTTGTTTGCCGCTGATGCCACCGCCACCGTGAGAGGCCGCTAATTCCGCGGGAGATGTGTCGGTCAATATCAGTTCATGGCCGAAGGCTTTGATATAGCAATCATAGTCGGTGTTCTCACAGGCCAACTCAAAAGAGGGCTGCACCAAAAGCATGCAAATTTCTCTTATGCTGGGTTCGGTTGTCTTGCTAGATAACGCTTCTATCAGTTCAGCACGCCTTTGGTGTGTCTGCTTTGAACGGGTCAGCTGAATAGCCTCAATCAGCCCGGTGAGATTTTTGAAGTGATATTGCAGAACAGATTCATTTTTCTGGTTTGCTGCGCTGACAATGTCGCGTATGGACACATTTTCAATGCCCCGCTCTGCGATCAACTGCTCCGCGGCCTGCATTAAAGCTTTTTGAGTTGCCTCGCTGCGTGCGCGTCTATTGTCTGTAGTTGAGTTGTGCGCTTGAATCTGAGTTCTCCTTTGAATATACGCCTGACTGATGGCCCATAAAAGTCTGACTTTAGACGGCGAGTATAATGCTTAGTGTCTGCGCTAGCCAAGCGCCCCTTGCCTTAGTGGGTTGTGTGGGCGGGGCAATTATTAGCAGGCGGTCCATAGCAGAGGAAAGTCCTACAGGCAGTGGACCTTTTTCTTTTTTTTTGGGGGGGGTTAACCCTCGCTGGTCTCAAAGTCTAAGAGACTGGCGCCGCCCTCCACCAAATCTCCCGGCGCAAAGTTAAATTGCAACACTTTGCCTTCTACTTGGGCCTTAATGGTGTGCTCCATTTTCATGGCTTCCATCACCACAAGCCCTGTGCCGATGCTCACGGTCTCACCTACCTCAACCAGATTGGCGACAATTTTGCCATTCATAGGTGCCTGTAAACCGCCGCCGTCTGTGGCAGCATCGGCGCTACCAAGGTCAGGGGGGGTTAAATGCCCTTGAATACTTGCGCCGTCAAAAAACAGGGTGAAGGCCTCTTTGTTAGATGCGCTGTTATTAGATGCGCTGTTGTTAAAAGCGCTGTTGTCCTTGTTAGCGCGCGCTATGGTCAACGTATGAGATCGGCCATCCACGCTGATGCTGATGTGATCGCCCGTCACCGTACCGTGGACTTTTTGTGTACCTAATTCCGAGTGCAGTAGATATGCGTTACCACCCGTATGCTCGGCCTCAACCTGAAATTCTGTGCTGCCCTCTGTCAAATCCAGCGTTAGATTGACTGCCTGTTGATTGGGCTCGTTCATGCGCCAAGCGTCGCTGTGCGCCCAGGGCGAGTGGGGGTCACTGGCGGCTGTTTTAGAGGCGTGCTGATTGGCCGCTAACTGCGCAAGGGTCGCCGCGGCCAGCAGCAAGGGCGTGTGCTCATCATTGGCTGAAAACAGAACGTCACTGTGAGTTTGAATAAAGCTGGTGTCTAAATCAGCCTCACTAAAGCCCGCTGATTTGCTCAGAGCGTGTAAGAAGCTGATGTTGGTGGTGACCCCAGCCACATGATATTCGCCCAAGGCTTTAGTTAGCCGTCGCAAGGCACTGGCTCGGTCCGTGTCCCAAACAATGAGCTTAGAAATCATAGGGTCGTAATAAATACTGATTTCATCGCCTTGAACAACGCCGGTATCAATGCGCACATGGTCAGATTCAGCCGGTGTGGCTAAGAAACTTAGCCGACCTGTTTGTGGCAAAAACTCCTGGTCTGGGTCCTCGGCATAAATGCGCGCTTCAATAGCATGCCCCATGAGCGGTACCTGGGTTTGTTGCACGGGCAGAGGCCGGCCATTGGCCACCAGAATTTGCCATTCCACCAAATCAAAGCCGGTGATCATTTCGGTAACAGGGTGCTCTACTTGCAGGCGCGTGTTCATCTCCATGAAGTAGAAGTCACCGCTGGCGTCCAACAAGAACTCCACCGTGCCTGCGCCCACGTAGTGAATGGCCTGGGCGCACTCTAATGCCGCCTTGCCCATTTTCTCGCGCAGACTGTCGCTCATGCCCGGAGCAGGTGCTTCTTCAATAATTTTCTGGTGACGACGCTGAATGGAGCAGTCGCGCTCGTTGAGATAAACCCCATTACCCAGCTGATCACAAAAAACTTGTATCTCAATATGTCGTGGCTTGAGTAAATATTTTTCTACCAGCATCAACTGATCGCCAAAAGCGTTAGTGGCTTCGCGCTGGGCCGCGGCTAATGCCTCATGGAATACGTCAGCACTTTCCACAATACGCATGCCTTTACCGCCACCGCCAGCGGCGGCTTTAAGCAGCACCGGATAGCCGATCTTTGCCGCCTCTTGCTGCAAAAATTCTGGGTCTTGGTTGTCGCCATGGTAGCCAGACAAAAGAGGTACGCCAGCGGACTGCATAATCTCTTTGGCGGCAGATTTAGAGCCCATGGCTTCAATAGACGCTACAGGTGGCCCAATAAAATTTAGGCCGTTGTCACTACAGGCTTTGGCAAACCCAGCATTTTCGCTGAGGAAACCATAGCCCGGATGAATGGCGTCTGCGCCCGTTGCAAGGGCTGCTTGAATGACTTTGCTGTAATCCAAGTAAGAGGCGTTGGCCATGGATTCGCCAATGTGCACGGCCTCATCTGCCATGCTTACGTGTAAGGCGTTGGCATCCGCATTTGAATAGACGGCAACACTAGATAAGCCGAGCTTTTTCACGGTGCGAATAATGCGACAGGCAATTTCGCCACGGTTTGCGATAAGTATTTTGCTGATCATTGGATTACATCCTAAACACGCCGAAGCGTGTTGAATCTATTGGGCGGTTGAGAGAGGCGGATATGCCAAGGCCAAGCACCATGCGGGTGTCAGCAGGGTCAATAATGCCGTCGTCCCAAAGTCTTGCTGATGCGTAGTAGGGGTGACCTTGTTGGTCGTAGGTGTCTAGTACCGGTTGTTTGAATGTCGCTTCATCCTCCATAGACCACTCTTCACCTTGCCCCTCTAATTGATCTCGTTTGAGCTGAGCCAATACACTGGCTGCCTGTTCGCCACCCATGACAGAAATGCGCGCGTTGGGCCACATAAACAGAAAGCGGGGGTCGTAAGCGCGCCCGCACATGCCGTAGTTGCCAGCGCCAAAAGAGCCGCCAATAACCACCGTGAACTTAGGCACCTGCGCGCAAGCCACAGCCGTGACCATTTTAGCCCCGTGTTTGGCAATACCGCCCGCTTCGTATTGTTGGCCAACCATGAAGCCCGCAATGTTTTGCAAAAACACTAAGGGGATTTTGCGTTGCGCGCACAGCTCAATAAAGTGCGCACCTTTCACGGCGGACTCGCCAAACAGAATGCCGTTGTTGGCGACAATGCCAACAGGGTAGCCGTAGATGCGCGCAAAGCCTGTGACTAACGTGGTACCAAACAAAGCTTTGAATTCGTCGAACTCAGAGTTGTCGACAATGCGCGCAATCACATCGCGCACGTCATAAGGCTGGCGCGCGTCGCAGGGCACAATGCCGTAGATCTCTTTAGGGTCGTAGGCGGGTGCGACAGGTTCGCGTAAATCAACCGTAGTAGGTTTAGTGCGGTTCAAATTCCTAATAGATTGGCGTACCAACTGCAACGCGTGTTCGTCGTTTTGTGCGTAATGATCTGTAACGCCAGAAGTACGCGAGTGCAAGTCAGCACCGCCCAGTTCTTCAGCCCCAACAATTTCGCCAGTAGCCGCTTTAACCAACGGCGGGCCCGCAAGAAAAATGGTGCCTTGGTTTTTAACAATAATCGCTTCATCCGCCATGGCCGGAACGTAAGCTCCGCCAGCAGTACAAGAACCCATAACCGCCGCAATTTGCGGAATGTTTTCAGCAGACATGTTGGCTTGGTTAAAGAAGATCCGACCAAAGTGATTGCTGTCAGGAAAAATATCGTCCTGTAGGGGCAGGTTGGCACCGCCGGAATCCACTAAGTAGATGCACGGCAGATTATTCTGTGCGGCAATGGCCTGAGCGCGCAGGTGTTTTTTAACCGTTAGCGGATAGTAGCTGCCCCCTTTAACTGTGGCGTCATTCACCACAATAATACATTCCTGACCCTCAACACGGCCAATGCCAGTGATGATGCCAGCGCACGGTACCTCTTCAGGGTAAATATCCAGCGCAGCCAACTGCGACAGCTCCAAAAACGGACTGCCTGGGTCCAGCAAGTGCTTAACGCGGTCTCTAGGCAGCAATTTGCCCCGAGCCACATGGCGCTGTTGGTACTTTTCACCGCCACCTTTTTTAGTTTCAGCCACCTTAATTGCAAGGTCTGCAACAAGGACGCCCATGGCATCTTTATTGGCCTTAAATTCAGCGCTACCGGTGTGAATGGTGCTGGGAAGTATGGGCATTTGTTAAATCTCCTCGGTCTTCAATGCGCGCATAGAGCAGCCGGCTCAAACCGCAATAAACCCTATATAAGCAAAGATTGAACTCAGCTTGAAAGGGGTGAATTGATGAGTTTGAACGGCGCTTTTAGATGGCATCGAATGTGTTTTCTCTCACCCAGACTATACCTGTAGAGGAAGGGCGCGCCTATGGGTTTGGGGGATGCGTTTGGTCACTCCAGAGGGCAGAAGAATATGCCGTAGCTTTCGTTTGGCGTGTTAGTGACCCGCTTTTCTTGATTTTCGCTTTTGCTTTCGAAACGGCCCATGGCCCATTAGGCGTGCGTTAACTAGCAATATGGAAAGGGTAAAATCGGAGGGATACTGTAGGGGCTTGAATACGAATTGCTCTTCTGGCTTGAGGTTGTTGGGCGCTTTATCCGGCGCGCGCTTCGCTCAATAGTGGTAGCGTAATTGCGCTATGAGGAGGGTGTTTTGTTGAATCCTATAAACGATTCGGTGTTCATCATTTATTCGTCGAGACCAATAGCCAGATAGGGCATGCTTGAGCGGTTAAGACTTGCCAATACCGTTAGGCGGGGCACGCCCAATTTCTGTGATAAGTGTATTGACTTGATTAAGCATTTTTCTAGCTGTCTTCTGCCAGTGTAGATAACCTTCCCATGCTTATTCTGCAAAGATAAGCTTCACTCAATCAAATCCCGTTCAATGTCTTTGTTAGCTTCAAGTTCGCCAATGGGCTCTATCAATCGTCGAGTATTTTTTTGGACTTCTAAGAGGGTATGCAGTTTCTTCAAGGGCCTGATAGTCAGCCATAGACATCATGACAACCGCGCCTTTACCCTTACGGTTAATAGCAATTGGGGCGTGGTCATCGCACACCTGTTCCATGGTTTTGGCAAGGTTGCTGCGTGCTGATTCGTAGCTTAGGCATTTCATTTGGACAATCCTAATCATGCACATGAATGTAAACAAAAAATACCAGCGTATAGCTAGCCGATCAACTTTGCGTTTTCGCTGATGGCTAGGTTTATAGCCAACCGGCTATCGCGGAGTTATGGCGCTGTCATGTTGGGCTCAACATCCATACGTTTGTGAAGAATACGAACGATCTGAATGGAAGCGTTGGGTTTTTGTGTGAAGAAAATAATGTGGCTGCCAACCGGAAATTTTTTGTAACCGGTCTTGATATGATCGCAAGGTTTACCTGCTAGTGGTGTATCCGCGGGCTTATGAAATGCATCGTCAAGCTGTTGGACATAAATGTTTCGTTGTTCTTTCCCCCATGCTTTTGGGTAAAAAGAGCAATGGCTTTTAGATCGGCTTTGGCAGCATTGGTTAAAGCAAAAGCTTTGCTCACGGTCAGCTTTCAGCGTCCAGTTCATCAATAAGCGCATCATAGCTATATTCTGCTGTGCCGCTCTGTTCACCCTCTAAAAGCATACGGCGCAATGTCTCGATTTTAGTCTCGGTTGTTTCAAGCAGTCTTAAGCCTGCGCGCACAACTTCGCTGGCGGATCCATACCTGCCCGTATCTACTTGGCTTCTTATAAATTGATCAAAATGCTTGCCAAGGGTAATGCTGGTGTTTTTGGCCATCTCATACCTTATTAATGCCCAATAATACCTAATATTGGTATAGGGTCCATGGCAAGTCAATCCGCTTTGAACTTATGAGGCATTTGCCTTGGTTGTTCGGTTAAAGACCTATTTAGCCAGTGGTTTAGCGTTGGATGTTGCCGGGGATGTAGTAAAAGAGGTTTACATTTTGCCGCGAAAAGTAGTGGCGGGCTTTAGTCAGTAGTGATGTAAGAAATCTGCCAGAGAGGTATTAGTCCAGAATTGGCTTTAAGGCTCTCTAAAGCTTTAGGGCGCATGCCCGAAAGTTGGCTGAGCATGCAAGGAAATTGCGACTTGTCACGGGCTATAAAAAACAGACAAAGCGCTTCAAAGTACTGTCCCTCAACTTAAGCGTTGCCTAACTAGGCATTAGATTGATCGCCTCGTGCAGTGCTTTAATCGTCGGATTATGGCGGAGTACTTTAACTTCTTTATGATTGAGCGATATCCGGTCTAAAACTCTCGCGTTTCCCCGACGTCGAATACCCAAGCTTTATCTTCAGCCAGCGCCGTTTTAGCTGCCGCTTCTCTGAATAGCAGCGGCGGTTCCGCTAGCGGTTCATCAGATAGATCAAAGGTGCCAAAGTGTATGGCCAAAACTCGCTCAGCCTTAATGTCTAGCGACGCCATGACCGACTCGGCTGGGTCCATGTGCGAGGCTTTCATCATGGCGTTGGGTTCGTAGGCGCCGATGGGCATAGCGGCTACATCAAAAGGACCAAGTTTTTCGCCAATTTCTTTAAAGCCCGGGAAGTAGCCAGTGTCGCCTGCAAAATAGAAACGCTTTTCTGCTCCGGTCACGGCCCAAGACGACCACAATGTTTTGCGTGTGTCGCTGATGGACCGCTTGCTCCAGTGCTGTGTGGGTAGGCAGTGAATGGTTAGGTCTTGGTAAGTTGCGGTATCGCCCCAGTCCATCTCGGTGACGTTTGCTACGCCCTGGCTGTTAAGTAATTTTGCATTGCCCAGCGGCACAAAGAATTTTGTGTCGGCGCTGCGCTTGGCCAAGCTTTTCAATGTAGGGAGGTCTAGGTGGTCGTAGTGGTTGTGCGACACAACCACAAAATCAATTTTAGGTAAGTTGTCTATTTCAATACCCGGCGCTACAAACCGGCGTGGGCCGATGTAGGCCATTGGGCTGGGCCAGTCTGACCATATGGGGTCGGTAAGAAATGTGACGCCATGCATTTGCACCAGTACGGTTGCGTGGCCTACCCAAGTGACCGTGGCTTTTTCTTTATTCAGTGCATTGGCGCGTAATGCTGCCCCATCGTTTTTGCTCAGTGTTGGCGCACCGTCGCCGCTGCGAAAGTAGGTGCCAAAGCGGCGCAGCATAAAGGGCACGCGTACATTTAGGCCGCCTTGGGACAGTTCGCCTTTTACGTTAGTGAACAGACCTTTGTCGTCTAAGGGTGCTTTTGTAAAGTTTGTCATGGGGTCTTCGCTAGCTTGTGAGACTTGAATGAGTGACGTGGGTAGAAGGGCCAAAAGTAAGGCTGTTAGTTTTATACGGCGCAATGTTGAGATTCCGAAAAGCAGAGTGCGCATCCTAATGGAAAATCTTGGTTAACGGGTAGGGTGTTGGTCTATCTGTTGGGCGAGGGATAGGGCGCAAAGTTTGGTAATGGTGAATTGGGCCCTTGCCAACAGGCGATACGCCACTTGGCTTTTTCAACTTGCTTAAGTTCGCTGCTTCGCCCTAGGATGCCCCAATCATAAACGCCACAAGGCAGGAGGTTGCATGCTGGCAATTATTGGCGGCTCTGGGTTATATCAACTAGACGAGCTGAGCATTGAAAAAGAACATATTGTAGACACACCCTTTGGTCAGCCTTCCGGCCCAATTATTGAGGGCAGTTACCAAGGCCAGAGTGTCTTGTTTTTGGCGCGCCATGGTGTGAACCACCAACTGCTGCCTGGCGAGGTAAATTATCGAGCGAATATATTTGCCCTTAAATCTTTGGGCGCGCGTCGTATTTTGGGGATTTCTGCGGCTGGCAGTTTGCGCGAAGACTTAAAGCCAGGGGACTTGGCCATTGCGTCCCAATACTTTGACCATACCCGTGGCAAACGTGCCTACAGCTTTTTTGGCGGCGGTGTGGCGGCCCACGTTTCTACTGCCTATCCGGTATGTCCGGCGCTGTCAGCAGACATTCAAAGCGCCGCAGCGCGTATTGGCCAAGCCCTGCATGTTGATAAAACCTACGCCTGTGTTGAAGGGCCACGCTTGGGTACGCGGGCGGAGAGTTTCTTTTTACGTGACAGCGCAAAGTGCGACCTAGTAGGCATGACCAACGTACCTGAAGTGTTTTTGGCGCGAGAAGCGCAAATGGCGTACTGCACCATTTGTTTGGTCACAGACTTTGACTGCTGGATGGACGATCCGGCTCAACATGTGAGTGTAGAAAAGTTTTTTGCCACCTACCAAGGGGCTATGACCAACGCCAAAGCCATATTGCCAGAGCTTTTGCGTGTGCCGTTTACCCACACGCCTGGGGATGTTCGCGAAGCATTGGCGGGTTCGGTACTGACGGCTGATGAGGCATTAACAGACAGCCAAAAACAATGGTTAGCGGTTCTGCGGGCTTAGTGAGGTTTGCAATGTTTAGCGGCTTGAGTCTTTTGGCGGTCTAGCTATTCGCCCAGCTATAGGCAAGGTGAGCCGCTTAGACAAAGCCTATTAGCCAAACACTGTTAACCAAAGGGCTATTTACCAAAAGCTATTTACCAAAGACTATTTACGAAGTCGATTTGCGGCGACTATTAGCATAAGGCTATTTACCAAAGGCTTTTTCTAAAAGCTTTTTACCAAAAACTTTTTACCAAAAGCTAGGCGCTGCAACTGCCGCCGCCCAGTACGCAAAATTTGGCGCAATGGGGGTGGTTGAGTTGAACACTTTGGGACGCCTCCCCAAGGGTAGTACCCATATTAAATTGCTCATCATAGGCCAGCAAAGTACACGCCATGACCGAGGGCTTGTCCTGGCCCTTGTGCTTAACCACCATGCGCGAGCTGGCGCACATCATGTCGTTGGCAGCCACGCCAAGAATATCCCAGCACTCCGTGGTGATCTCTGGCACCTGGGTGTCGTCGTTCATTTCTGGGAACAAGGTCAGCTGTTTTGCATCCAGCGCATCAATGGCAATGTTCTGCTGTTGGAACAGGGCTGCAAAACCCTCACGTAATTCCGCTTCGCTTTCGCCCCAGCGGGTGCGGCCAGCAATATCAATTTGAAACTTGTTGGTAGACAACCATTTAAGGCCCTTGATCATAGGTGCCCAAGAATCTGCACCGCGTTCCTCTTCGTGCAGGTTTTGTTTGAAATGATCCACGGACACACGCAGCGTCAGCGCATTGCCATAAGCCTTTTTCAAATCTAAAAGCCCAGCTTGTACGCGCGGGCGCATCATCGGGCGCATTGCATTGGTCAACACCAATAACGCAAAGCCGCGACTCAAACACGCCTGCATAATGGCCAAGATGTCAGGGTTCATAAACGGCTCGCCGCCGGTAATGCCTATTTCGCGGGTTTTGTAGCCGCCCTGTTGGATCTCATCTAGGTAGGGTAGAACTTCATCGAGGGTCAGGTAAGACAAACGATCATTGCTGGGCGTAGATTCTATGTAGCAGTTTTCGCACGCCAAGTTGCACAGCGTGCCGGTGTTCAGCCACAGAGTATTCAGCTCGTTCAAGGCGACATGGGCGCGTTGGCTGCCATCAGCAGTGATGTAAGGATCGGCAAATTTCATTCGGGCTAGGCTACTGCATCAGAGCGTGTATGGTAGCTGGTTTTTAGTGGTTTTGTTGACTACATCACACAAAATTGTGGGTTTAGATTTTTTGGGATAGTTAGGAAGGGCAAAAACCTGCTGTTAATAAGGGTGCCTAGCCTGAACCTCTTATCGACTATAAAGTCCCAGCTCCGTGCTTTCCTCTATAAGCGCTTCAACAAGCGGCCAAAGGCTGGGCGCGAACGCTTGTATGTGGGATTTTTTACTTAAAACGAGATCTGCTGGAATCGTAAAGTCATCAGGGTCACCGGTAATAAGGTGATTGATTAGTGGTTGAAGGCCATCAATTGCAGCAGCAAATTTAGCCTCGTCGGTTGAGCGGTTTTCAAACTCCAGCCACAGATCCAAATATTCTTTTTTCTGATTGCTTGGCAATAACGAAAACAGTCTATGGGCCGCATGGGTTTCGTCTTGCAATTTTGACGTTTGATCTGCGTCATACAACCAAGTATCACCCGCGTCGATTTCCACAATGTCGTGGATCAGCAAAAGTTTAGTGACCTTCAACATATCTAAACGGCTATTCGCGTGTTCCTCCAACAACAATGCCATCAGCGTGACATGCCAAGAATGCTCGGCAGTATTTTCAAACCCGCCGTCAAGGGTCTTATTGCCACGCAACACACATTTGAGCTTTTCCATTTCTCGGAGAAAGGTGATTTGTTGTTGGAGCGCTTGCGACACTCTATTCTCCTTGCTGGATTAAGTTTATTTGACTCGTCAATTACCTCTTTCATACGGCTTGCGTTAAGGGCCGAGTGCTACCACTAAGTAGAATAAGAAAGCTGCGCCGCTGACTATTGTGCGCCACCAATGTTTTGGTCCCCACTGTTCTAATAGTGTTTTGGTTTGTTCTGATTCTGGATCGTTTGCGGGGTCTAATAACACATCGTTGATCGGTTTTATAAAGATGAGGGTTATAGGAATGACGGAGGCTAACAATAACGCTCCGATGAGCCATAGCATAGATCCGCTCAAGTACCACGCAACCAGCCCTGCGATGGTGCCCACCACTGCGAGGGCGATCTGCAGCGGCGCGGCTCTTTTGTACATGGGCGGGAAGAATCTGCCGCCAATGGAGGTACCTGCCTCTAATGCCGCAGGGTGTTGTGCCAGTGAAATGTAGAGTGCCGCGCCAAAGAACGTGCCGCTGCTGAAAAGCGCTATTACTTCTAAAATCATTCTTGTTCTTCCTGTGACGCATTTCTTGCGTATTGTTGGGTTTTGTCGGGCGAAAGACGAAGGAACTGAAACCAAGGATCACAGGTGCTACCTCATTTAAAGCAGGTAGAAATCTTTGAGGTATTCATCCAATGTCGAGCGTTCGCCGGTTATTCAAACTGCCTGAAAAGTTACCGTTTAAGTTTTCAATAAATGCACACCACTGCCTCAACGGTGTTGTACGCCCGATGGGCGATGGTCTGTTTTGCTGTGATTGATGCTGACTTCCCTTTTGTTTTTCGCGTTCACTCAATTTTTCGCCTATAGTCCGGCCTCGATCAAGAATTGGATATGTGATGAATGTATTTGTGAAAATTTTAGTCATCGTGCTGGGTGTTGCCTTAGTGCCCACTACTGCAGTGATTACCGCTGCGGCTAAGCAGAGTTCTGCAGATGGACCAAACAGGGTCTTCTCTGGTGGGCCTTTGACATCGGGTGAGCTCTACAGTGGCGCTGAGCCGGATTGGCGTTTTCTGAGTGACGTGCCAACGTTAGAGTTACAGTTGCTTAACCCGCCAGAATCACGTCGTATTTGGGTGGCTGAAGTGCGCGGCAAGATGTACGTGTGGTCCGGCTATATGAATTCGTTTTTCGGCAAAATCTGGAAAACTTGGCCGGGTCAGGCAGTGGCTGATGGTCGAGCGGTTGTGCGTATTGACGGCATTCGTTACGAACGTGAGTTAAAACGAATTCAATCTGGGGATGTTCTAGACGAGATTGCCGCTGCGATTAGCGCTAAGTATCCATCGCAAGCTACACGCGCGGTGATTGACTCTGGCGACTTGTGGGTATTTGAGGTGGCGCCGCGCACTGCCGATGTATCTTCAGCAACCCCCGCTGAATCAGTAGGAGACCAATCATGAGCGCATTTTTTAAATGGATTGCCGTAGCCGTTGTTGTCACTGGGTTGAGTGTTTGGTTTATACCCGGTGTAGCTGATGCCGTTGAAGGCATATTCCAGTTAGTGGTATTGGTTATTTCTTCTTAGCCAATATCCTCTGTGGGCGCTGCTTGCTTTATGTACTTAAGGCAAGCGGTCCCGCATATTTCCTGCCTTAAGTTTTTTCCTTAAGCCCTCAAGCCTTAAATTAACCCTGAAGCCAAAAGCGCCTAATTAGGCAAGGCTCAGAGGCTTTACAAAGCCCGCGCACTTTAAAGTTGGCACGCCTTTAGATTGGCGTTATCTACATACCCAAACATCTGTGTTTCTGGATGAAAGGTAAACCACGCAAACCAAAAACTTGTGAGCGAAGCCAATGCTTCTCCGTCCGTGTCCGTAATCCACGCGCTGTTGTTGGCATCGTCCCATTCTATGCGGATGGTCTGGCCGGCAATCTTGTCGGTGAAACATCGCTTGCCATATTCGCGTAATTTGACAAACGGATAGGCTTTGCTGATGCCGCCCAAATTTACGCCGAGTACTTTTTCTTTGGGGTGGAATTGGCGCGGTGCTTTGTTGGTTACCGAAAAGTACAGGCCGCGATTTTTTTCATAGTTCGGATAAGGGTTGGTTTTGTAGGCGTCAGCAAAGCGTTTGTCGCCGTGCATGATTTGGGTTTGCGGGTGGCGCTCTTGCCAGCTTGCCCAAGTGGTATGCCAAACTGGCAGTGTGGGTAGCTTAGTGCCGACCATTGGGCCTGAAATGGCTTCTGCGGAAATTTGTGACCAAAGTGATTGTGTATTGCGGTCGTACATCAGTAGGTCGCTGTTGTAGAGCAAGCCGGAAACGCCAAAGTTGAGGTTGGCGGTTTTGCCATCTACAAGGTTTATGTTGGTGGCGAATAATACGCCGCTGCCGCAAAGGGGACAGAAGGATACGGTGAAATGTTGGTCCTCTATGCGGTCGTTAACCACTTCGTGAATGTGCAATTAACGAATTGTATACGCTCTATACGTGTTGTTGATGGCAACGCCTAGCACGCGCTCACTGCCAGCAAGCGGCGACTCTTGCGCTGGAATAACCTTTGGGTAGGTGAGGGCAAAGATGCCGTCTTTGTCCGGACCGCCGCGTTTAATGTCCTTGCTGTCTAATGTGCTATTAGACAAATCAAAACCATTTTTTGTAACCGCGCTTGCACTGGCGGGCAGCACTAAACCAAGCATTAGACTGGTTAATAAGACTAATGCGAGGTGCACTGTTCTGGTCGCTCTTTGAGGTATTCCGCGAGGTATTGCGCGAGGTATTGCGCGAAGCATTGCGAAGACTCGCAGCTTATCTTCGCAGCGATCTACGCTCTTCGTCCGGCGGTGGATGGCTCTAACCCTTGCCAAACGGATTAGCATTGCGCTTGCCAAAGTCGGGCAGATTGTCTGGGTTTACTGCCACCCAGTTGGCGGGGCGTTTTTCGAAGAACGCTGCGTTGCCCTCTGCTGCATCAGGTCCACTAAAGGCCCAGCCGATGACATCGTCGTCTTCGTAGATGGCTTTATAAAGCTCGCCTTCGTCCATCATTCTGCCCCAGGTCATACGCTTAACTATGGACACTGCGGTGGGCGATGATCCTTCGGCGATCTCTTTAGCCATACGGCGTGCCTCGTCCATGAGCTGTGCCCTTGGTACTGAGCGTAAGACCAAACCCATGCTGGCCGCCTCTTTGCCAGATACTTTGCGCCCTGTCAGCAATAGGTCGGATGTTTTCTCAATGCCAATGAGTCTAGGCAGGGTCCATGTCGCACCCATCTCTGGAATAAGTCCCCATTTTACAAATGAAAATGCAATGTTCGCCTCGTCTGCGGCCAGTCTAATGTCGCAGGTCAGTGGATAGGCCGCGCCAAAGCCGCCTGCTGAGCCATTAATGGCGCAGATAACAGGCTTGGAGATTTGAAAAGGGTAGGTGCGCAGTACGCGTTGGGTGGGGTGGTCTTCGGTCTCGGCGGGCTGCGCTTTTTTTCCTTTGTCTTTGCCGCGCTCGCGCACGTCGTTAAGGTCTAGGCCTACACAAAACGAGTCCCCCGCGCCGGTGATTATGACTACTCGAACATCTGGGTCGCGGTCACATTGGCGTAGGTACTGGGTTAATTTCACAGCCATTTCTGGGCTGTAGGCGTTACGTTGTTTTGGATTGTTGAGGGTCAGTGTGGCGATGTGATCTTGTAGGTCAAAAAGTAGATGACTCATTTGTATTCCCCTGTCTAAAAATAAAAGTCCTAAAATAAAAGCTCTAAAAGCAAAGTATTGAAGTAAATGTTTCGAAATAACCGGTTTTAGTGCCCCACCTATTGAACGTGAGTTAGGTGTTTAAAGTGGTTGTTTTAAGACTAACAGATAGTGAAGCCAGACCAACGGGGTAGCGACGAGATCGTTCACCAGACCTTCCGCTCGGTTAAATCGGTGGGTTAGTCTATAGTTTATAAAAATCGACAAAAAGAACGTGTATGGGACTATTAACCAATGAGCACTTTGACTCAATTGGCACTGCCGAGCCGAGTATTGAGGTGCAGATCAGCCGCCGGGAGATACAAAAATACGCTGCGGCGACAGAGCAGCAGCAAGCCAAATATATTCAGGGTGACGAAGCGCCGCCGATGTTCATTTTTAACTTATTCTCGCCCATCAGTTCGCTAGCGGACATGCGTGCTGACGGCCTTGCGCGGGGTAAGGCGACCGGCCCCAAGCTGCCGCTGACACGCATTATGGCAGGCGGCACGCAGATTAATCAGCACCTGCCCATACGGCCTGGTGATCGGTTGACTGGCACGCGCAAAATAACCGACATGTATGAAAAACAGGGCAGCACTGGGCCGCTGATTTTTACCGTTCGATCTCTGGCCATTACCAACGCCCAGGGCGAGCTGGTGATGGAAGAAATTCAAACCAGTATTGCGAGGTAGACGGTGAGTACAGATTTGGAAAAAGAGCTGGAGCAAGAACTGGAGCAAGAACTGGATTTAACGCAACTTACCTTGGGTAATGAGCTGCCTTTGCGCCAGCATACCGCCACTAATGTCAGCTTGTTTATGTATAACGCAGCGGTGTGGAATGCTCACCGTATTCATTACGATGAAACTTACACCACTGAGGTTGAAGGCCATCCAGCCATTGTCATTGATGGGCCGCTACAGGGCGATTGGCTGTCGCAGGTGGCGCTAAATTGGGTGGGTGCTCGCGGTAGTGTGCTGAATTTTAGCTACACCAACCGCAAGGCCTCGTACTTGGGCGAGGTACTGACCAGTGGTGGTGTTATTAGCGCCATAGATTTGCACAAGCGTAGCGTTGAGTTGACGTTGTTTATCAAAAATGAGGCAGGAGAGGTGGTGACACCAGGCACTGCTACGGTGAGCTTTTTCTAAACAGTCGTTACCCTCGCGTAGCCGCTACCTTCGCGCTGAGTTCTGTCATCTGCGCGAGCTTTTTTTGGAAAATTCTTTGCGCTGGATGGGTCGCGGGTTAGAGTATCGGCTCCTTATTCAGCGACAAGAGACCTACTATTATGTTCAGTCATATCATGATCGGTGCCAACGACATTCAGGCTTCAAAAGTATTTTACGACGCCATTCTAGGCGCTCTGGGTCATAGCGAAGGGGTTATAGATGACAAGGGTCGCTGTTTTTATCGTACTGAGGCGGGCGTGTTTGCCCTAACCAAGCCTATTGATGGTGAAGCAGCTACTCATGGCAATGGCAGCACTATTGGCTTTCTTGCCGCAAACCAAGAACAAGCAGATGCTTGGCACGCAGCCGGCTTAGCCAACGGTGGTGTGAACTGCGAAGACCTACCGGGTGTTCGTGGCGGTCCTAATGGTTTGTATTTGGCTTACTTGTTAGATCCATCTGGCAACAAGATTTGCGCCCTACACAGTTTAGGCTAAGGTCGTCCGACTTTAACCTAAATCTTAACGCCAGCCGTTAGACAGCTGGCGTTTGTACTATTTGCTTTGGAACAGGGCTTTGATCAAGAGCAGGCCCAGAACTCAGTTCTAATCTATGGCACCACGCGGCATTTTGAATTTATTGATGTTCCTTTTTGTATCGCAGGTTTTTTCAGTAGCGCTTCAGTCAGCTACTGTGCGCGCGTGCGCAATGCCCCTTGCTGCTCATGAATAAACGCATTTTGCTCTACCTTGCCTGGGCCAGTATTTGCCTGCGCCTGCTAATTCCTATGGGTACCATGCCCGCTGAGGGCGATTGGTATTTAATACTTTGCCCTGACGGCATGACCGTTAAGCAAATGACGAGTATGCCCGGTGATCATCACCTGCATCACAGTGCAGGTGAAGTTGAACTCATCAACTGTGACTTTGCCCTGCTCTCGGCCAACGATGATACAACTCTGGTGGCTGCGCCGGATCACATTGCTCCAGTTCAGTCCTCCAGAATATTACAACCTCAGAAGTTGGCAGGGTACTCTGCTAACCGTCGTACTCACTTCCATCCCCGCGCTCCGCCAAGAGTTAGATTTTTCTACAGCTAAAAAATAAAAATCTAACACTATGGAGAATCATTATGAGCAAGTTCGTTGCTTGGAGTTTTTGCTGCCTGTGCAGTATTGCTGCTCTTTCGGATATTAGAGCGGATATTAGAGCGGATACTAGGCCCGATAGTCACGCACCCATTGGCGTAATGGGTGACCACGTACACAAGAAAGGCGAGTGGATGCTGTCCTTTCGAACAATGACCATGTCTATGCGGGGTAATTTGCAAGGGACCAATTCTTTGTCTCCTGAACAAATCGTGCAAACACAGGCTAATGCTTTTGCAGGTATGCCAATGCAGCCTGCCAACTTGCGGGTTGTACCCACAAAAATGACGATGGCAATGCAAATGCTGGGGGCAATGTACGCGCCAACAGATCGGGTGACGTTAATGGCCATGACCAGTTACAAAAATACTGAGATGGATCACATTACCTTTTTGGGCGGTATGGGTACTCAGCGACTGGGTACGTTCACCACCAAGACCAGCGGATTGGGCGATACTCAGGTTGCCGCACTGATCAAGCTTGGTGCAGGTTCAGGCGCGTCTTGGCACGGCACCCTAGGGGTTTCGTTACCCACTGGCGATATTGAGGAAACCGATCAAATTCTTACACCTATGAATATGCGGCCCAACGTGCGTTTGCCCTACCCCATGCAATTGGGTTCCGGTAGCTTTGATTTAGTCAGTGGTCTTACCTACTCAAATCACAATGCAGACCACAATGCAAAACTGGGCTGGGGTAGTCAGTGGCGCAGCGTGTGGCGTGTTGAAGACAACTCAGATGATTATCGTCTGGGCGATGAGCACCAGTTGTCTACTTGGGCCAGCTATATTGTTGCGCCACCGGTGAGTCTCTCCGGCAGGCTGACGTATATGTACAAGGGTAATGTGCGTGGCAAGGACGCGCTGATCATGGCGCCGGTGCAGACAGCGGACCCCAATCGGCACAAGCGTCAGCGGGTGGATGTGGGGGTAGGCGCTAACTGGATTTTGCCTAACGAAAATTATCGTTTAGGGCTTGAGTTCACTCTGCCGATTTGGCAACGTCTAAGCGGCCCGCAGATGGAAACAGATTGGAGCTTTAGCCTTGGCCTGCAATGGAGTCCAAGCGCGTAATACATTGAAAGTAGCAGGGCGTTTTTTTGGTTGATTAGCTAATTGGCTAAAAGGCGTCCACGCTATCCTGCCTTTCACCTTTCACCTTTCACCTTTCACCTTTCACCTTTCACCTTTCACCTTTCACCTAGCACTTTTCACGATTTGGGGATGTTAGAGCATTGATTTAACATTCTTCTTCATGCGGACCAGTACTTTTCAATATCACTCCGAACCCCCAACCAATGCGCCCTAGTAGCCATCAATATAGATCTTGTACCGTTAATCCGCCCTAGGGCAACGGTCATCCATTTGTTTTGTTATGAACATTTATCAGTGCTGCAATGCAGGAAAGTGATGGGAGGGTCGCAATGAGCATGTTAAGCAAACTCTTGGTGGACAAGAATTTCTCGCTCGCCAAGTGGGAGGCTACCCGGGCGATGGGCAGAACCAATTATATTATTCGCTACGGCGTTTGGGGTTGGGGGTTGTCGATGTTTTTTGCGATGACTCTGCTTTTCCGTTTCCAAGCTGCAAATTACGATTTGGCCTGCATGACTTTTTCATGGTCTACGGTTTGCATCAATGCAGTGATTTTTAGTGTGGCAGGCTACTTCATGGGCAGTGGTATGTGGGTTGCTAACGAAGGGTCTCGCCGGGGCAGCCCCTAGCGAGTTTTTCAGTTACTTTCAGGTAAGGACGTTCAAAGACTTTCTTGAAAGTCCTAGAACATCCTAGAACATCCTAGAACAGCCTTGAACGTCCTCGAAAGGCCAGCGGCTTATAACTCGCCTTTGATCTGCTGCATCACAATTGAGAAATCTTTGCCGGTTAATCCTGCATTATCTAAATCTTGATAGATCTCTGTGGCCTGTTGGCCCAGTGGGGTGGCAGCGTCCACAGATTGCCCTGCATCTTGGGCGAGCTTTAAGTCTTTCAACATCATGGCCACAGCGAATCCAGCCGTATAGTCATTGTTGGCAGGAGAAGTAGGTACCGGGCCAGGAGCAGGGCAGTAGGAGGTCATTGACCAACACTGACCTGACGCCTTGGAGGAAATTTCAAAAAACTTCTCAGCGCTCAAACCAAGCTTTTCAGCCAAGTTGAAGGCCTCTGATGTGGCGATCATTGAAATACCCAGCAACATGTTGTTGGCTGTTTTTGCCGCTTGACCGTTACCTGATACCCCCGCGTGAAAAATATTTTGTCCCATATTGCCCAACAGGTCTTCAACCTGTGCAAAGGCGCTATCGCTGCCGCCTACCATAAATGTCAGAGTGCCTGCATTGGCTGCGGCTACGCCGCCTGAAACTGGCGCGTCTACTACGGCATAGTCCAAAGCTGCCGCTTGAGTCGCGATGTCTCGGGCCTCGCTAACTGCGATGGTAGAGCAGTCTATGAGCACAGCAGATGTTTGCGCGTGGCTGGTGATGCCGTCTAGGTCAAAGTAGACACTGTGTACGTGTTTGCCTGCGGGCAGCATGGTAATGACGTATTCGGCTTGAGCCACACAATCTGCAATAGAGCGCGCGCCGGAAGCGCCGCCTTCGATGGCTTGTTCAATGGCTTGGGGGTTGAGGTCGAAGGCTTTGACGCTGTGACCTGCCTTGACCAAATTGGCGCACATGCCGCTGCCCATGTTGCCCAAACCTATAAATGCTACGTTGCTCATTGTTCTCTCCCTAAGAATCTTTCTATATCCGCTTGCTGTGCCTGCATTGCCTGCCAGCTAAAACTGCGGATCAAATTTTGCGTTGGATTAGCCGTGAGATAAAGGCCTTCTACCATTCTGCAATACTACCGTCCGCGTGGTTCCAAAGCGGGTTGCGCCATCTGTGACCGATTTTGGCGCGCTCAATCACCACTTCTTCATCAATCTCTATACCCAGGCCTGGTTTTTGCGGAATGTCCACGTAGCCGTCTTTGTAATGAAAAACGCTTGGGTCTACTAAGTAGTCGGTTAAATCATTGCTTTGGTTGTAGTGAATGCCTTGGCTTTGCTCTTGAATAAATGCGTTTTGACACACGGCGTCTACCTGTAGGCAGGCGGCCAGTGCAATGGGTCCTAATGGGCAGTGGGGGGCTAGGCCAATGTCCCAAGCTTCGGCCATGTCAGCTATTTTTTTGCATTCGGTGATGCCGCCAGCATGGGAAAGGTCCGGCTGAATAATGTCTGCGGCGCCTAAGGTGAACACACGCTTGTAGTCGAAGCGCGAGAACAAGCGTTCGCCGGTGGCGATGGGAATATGGGTGTTTTTCCGCAGCTCAGCCATGGCTTCTAAGTGCTCGCTGAGCACGGGTTCTTCAATAAAGAAGGGTGAATAGGGTTCTAGTGCCTTGATCAGTACTCTGGCCATTGGCGCATGCACCCGGCCATGAAAATCTACGGCGATGTCCAATTTGTTACCCACGGCTTCGCGCAGGCTAGCCATGCGTTCCACCGCTTGGTCGACGGTAGCCATGGTGTCGACAATTTGCATTTCTTCGGTGATGTTCATTTTGGTGGCTTTAAATCCGCCGGCTATTGCCGCCTTGGCCGAGGCCACGATGGCGTCTGGCCGGTCGCCGCCTACCCAGGCATAAACGCGGATACGGTCACGTACTTGACCGCCCAATAACTGGTGTACCGGCGCGTCGTGATATTTGCCCTTGATGTCCCACAGGGCTTGGTCTACGCCTGCGATAGCGCTCATTAAAATAGGGCCGCCTCGGTAAAATGCACCCCGATACATGGCCTGCCAGTGCTTTTCTATTTGCAGTGGGTCTTGACCAATGAGGTAGTCAGACAACTCATCTACTGCTGCTGCCACGGTATGTGCGCGGCCTTCAATGACCGGTTCGCCCCAGCCAAAAATGCCTTCATCGGTCTCTATTTTTAAGAACAACCAGCGCGGTGGAACAATGTAGGTGGTGATTTTAGTGATTTTCATAGTGTGTATAACATCGTGTGTCTAGCTCAGGGTGTCTAATTCAGTGTGTTCAAAATGGGGTGTCCAAAGCAGCTCACCCAAGCGCGGCACGGCTGTGTACCACCTAACTTAAATGGGTGAATAGGGGCTTTGCATATCCCGTTGTATTCATCAGCGTAGATCTTACGACATTTATGCGAATCAGGCTCTGGGCTATTACAAGTGCAAAACAGGGATCAGTTCAGGCTGAGTTTTTTGCCCCCAGCGCACCAGTAACCAAAACAGTAAACAGGTACCGAGTAACAGGCCGATAACCCAGCCGGTACTGCTCAAAGGGTGCTGACTATAAGTGCCTATTTGATAGGTGATGACTGCGCAACTGTAGGCTAATGCAAAGGACCAAATCACCGAGAAGCTGGCCCAAAAGCCGCCGGCCTCCTTAAAGATCACACCAATTGTTGCCACACAGGGCATGTAGAGTAAGACGAATAACAAGTATGCGAACGCGCCAATTTGTCCGTCGAATAAATTTTGCATGGCTTGCACGGTTGAGATTTGCACGTTTTGGGAATCAACCTGACTGTCTAAATCTTGCAGGTCGCCCAGATCTAAACCTAGCGGATCGCCCAGCTGATCAGTTAGGCCAAGCAAGTTATCCGGCACGCTGGCAAAGGCGGCTTGAATGAGCTCGGGAATGGTGGCATCAAACTCTCCAGCCCCTGGGGTGTAGAGCGCGTCCAATGTGCCAACCACCACTTCTTTGGCAAAGATACCGGTAAATATGCCCACGGTTGCGGGCCAGTTGTCTGGGCTAATGCCCATGGGAGAGAACACAGGGGTAATAGACTTGCCCACTGCCGAGAGTACGGAGTTCTCTGTGTTTTCATTACCTACACTGCCGTCAGTGCCTATTGAGTTAAGTATGTTTAAGGCAATGACTACCACAACAATGGCTTTACCGGCGCGCAGAACAAAACCTTTAAGGCGCTGCCACGTTTGGATAAGAATATTTTTCAAAATTGGCGCGTGGTACGGCGGCAGTTCCATGACGAATGCGCTTTGGGTTTGCGGCAGTAGGTGTTTTTTAACGGCTAGAGCAGAAAGCACAGCCAGGACAATACCAATGAGATAAAGGGTGAAGACCACATTTTGTCCGTTGGAGGGAAAGAAGGCTGTAGCAAACAATGCGTACACTGTTAGGCGCGCACCGCAGCTCATGTAGGGGGCCATAAGAATGGTTAGGATACGGTCAGACTGACCGTCCAATGCGCGAGTTGCCATAACCGCAGGCACATTGCAGCCAAAGCCGACGATGAGAGGTACAAAAGATTTCCCGGCAAGGCCCATAGACTTGAGCAAGCGATCAACAATAAAGGCAATGCGCGCCATGTAGCCGGAGTCTTCTAGTACCGAGAGCACCAAAAACAGTGCGCCAATGACAGGTATGAAGGTGCCCACCAATTGCACGCCGCCGCCTACGCCGTCGGCGAGAAATACGGTCAGCCATTGGGGCGAACCCATGGCGTCGAGCAATTGCCGAGGCAGCTCCACGAAGAGGGCCGAACCGAGGAGGTCAAAGAAGTCGATGAAGGCCGAGCCTAAGTTGATGGAGATCAAAAACATCAAATACATCACCCCCAAGAAAATGGGGAAGGCCAAGATGCGGTGCATAACAATGCTGTCTATTACCTCTGTGTGACTGCGCGGCTGGACAGTGTGCTGGGTGGCTTCAAGCAGAAGTGCGTCGATTTGCCCGTATATGTCTATGTCAGTTTGTTCTATCGCTTCAGCTTGATCGGTAACGGGTGGCTTGGGAGCACTGGAGATGATCTCAGTAATACATGCTTTCAGCGCGTCAACGCCCTGGCCTTTGGCGGCAACCATCCCAATGACAGGGCAGCCTAATTCAGCGGATAGTTTTTCTAGATCCAGCTCAAGGCCGTAGTCTTTTGCAACGTCCAACATGTTCACCACAACAATCATGGGCTGCTGGGTTTTAAGCAGGCCTTGGGTTAAGTACAGGCCTCGTGCAAGGCTGGAGGCATCTAAGAGGTTGATCAGTAAGTCTGCTTCGCAAGCACCAATAAAGTTCTGGGCGATGACCTCGTCCAAGTTGTCGCTGGTGGCATTGAGGCTGTAGGTGCCGGGTAAATCTACAAGCTCTACGGAGTCCTTGGCTGAGTTTTGCAGCGTAAAAGTGCCGACCTTTTTTTCTACCGTCACCCCTGGCCAATTACCCACTCTTTGATGGCGACCGGTGAGGCTATTGAATAGGGTGGTTTTTCCGCAGTTGGGGTTGCCCACTAAGGCAACAGTTAAGGCGACAGCGGTCATGGGATTAATTGCACCAGTAAGGCAGTTGCCTCAGAGGGTCGCAGAGCCAGGCTGAAGTTGCGCAGACGTATCTGCATGGGGTCGCCTAATGGCGCCAGCCGTTCAATAGTGAGCTGAGTGCCAGGCACCAAACCTAAACGCTGCAACTGGGTAATATACGCTGAATGTTCTGCGTATCCGACCACGCGCAATTGGCTGCCCAGCGGGAAATCGCTCAGTGTTTTTGCTGATTCAGGTTGTTTGGAAAAATCAGTTGGTTCAGTTGGAAAGGCGGATAAAGGCATATTGATCAACGCAAAAATTGCAGGGTAACCAGTAAAAATTTGAGTCAGGAGCGTGACAGTATGGCGGCTTTAATGCAAATGATTCTTATTTGTAATTGCGTGGGTAGCTGCTAGCGGGATAATTGCTTGGGCGGACGGTTTTTAGGCATCCATATGAGGAAAGGTTACGACTAAGTAAGGGCGTTTTTTAGAGAAACGCGCTAAAAGAAACGCCCTAAAAGAAGCGCGTCAGATACGTGTCAGAAGCAGTGCCCATGCTCGGACACTGCTCGCTGCTAATAGCCTGATGCTAAAAAGACTCGACTATTATTTCAGGTTCTTATAAACCGCAGATTCAAAGTCTTTTAGCATGGCTATTGCGTGGGTATCAAAAAAAGGCAGCACCTGAGTACCAATCACAGCGCAAAGATCATTTTCACGGTCGATCCAAAAGTAGCTGTTAAATAATCCTGCCCAAGAAGCCGAACCTTTAGGGCGTCCAGATTCTGTTTGTGCTTCGTGGAGCAAAAAACCTAACCCCCATTTCGCCGGTTGGCCAAAGCCCATGTCGAAATCGTTGCTGAATGCTGGCATTTGCGTTGGTCCAGGGGTGACGTCTAAATCACCAATGTGATTTTCAAACATCATATCCACGGTATAGGGCTGCAAAATAGTAGCGCCGTCCAAGGTGCCTTGATTCAACAGCGCGCGCATAAACCTAAGGTAGTCGTTGATGGTTGAGCTTAAACCGCCGCCGCCAGATACCGGTTCACCTAGGTGTGGCACGACCGTTAGGCCATCCTCAGTTCTAGCGTGGATTGCCGCGCGTCTAGCGGCTTTTTTCTCTGGTACTGCGTAAAAGCTGTCATGCATGCCCAGTGGGGCAAAAATGTGGTCTTGGAAATATGCGTCCAAGCCCTTGCCGCTGAGGGTTTCAACAATGACCCCCGCCCAATCAATACCAATACCGTATTCCCAGCGCGCGCCTGGGGTGAAGCCAAGGGGTGCCATCATGCCGTTACCACCTTCAGCAAACAGGCTGTCTAATTGTTCGCTGGCCACACTCTGTAGTCCATTGGCATTCCATATCTCGTATACATAACCCGATGTGTGGGTGAGCAGCTGCCGAGTAGTAGGGCTGGTTTTAGGCGCACTGAGCATTTGCTTGCCGTCTTCATCAAAGCCATCCAAAACTTTAAGGTGCTCTAAATCAGGTAGATAAGCGGTAATGGGGGTGTCTAGATCAATGAGGCCTTGCTCCACCAATTGCAGGGTAGCCACCGTGGTGATGGCCTTGGTCATGGAAGCAATAGCGAAGATCGTATCAGTGGTCATTGCATCAGATGCATCAAGACTGCGAACACCCGCGGCCCCCGTATACAAAGTGCCGTCCGCGTTAGCAACACCAGCTACCGCGCAAGGAAGGTCGCCGCCGGCGATATGTTGTTTGAGGATTTGATCAATATTTTGCATGGTAGGTGTCCTTGTTTTTATTGTTTTGCACGGTCAAATTTGGAGTTTGTGAACGTTAGATATTTACAGTTTTTGCATTGGGCAACAATAGTCAGTTTGCGACCAATGCATTGAGGCTGAAGCTCACACAGGCAGGTTCTTCTTAGCTGTATTTGAAATCTGTGTCGGGTCACTCTTTTGGCTAGGCGACTTGCAGAACTGCCGCTTTACGCACTTTCTTGCGCTGAATGTAGGCGAAGACTGAAGGTACCATAGATAGCGCTATGACTGCTGAACCCACAACCCCACCTGCGATCGCGGTGGCCAGTGGCGGCCAAAACTCGCCACCGTTTACGATTAGGGGTACAAAGCCGCCAATAGTGGTGAGTGTGGTGGAGACAATGTGTCTGGTGGAATCCACTACAACATCGGCTATGCCTTCGCTGTCGCCTGATTGACTGCGCGGGTCTGCCTTCAGTGCAGATAAAACAATAATCGCGCCGTTGATGGCAAGGCCCATCATGCCTAGGGAGCCGATCAACGCCATATACCCAAATGGGTAGCCGAATATACGCACGCCCAGTAGGGCAAGGCCGAAACTCAAAATGGCGACAATGCCAATAAGGCCAGCATAGCGAAATGAGTTCAGTGACAGAATAATGATGCCCGCCATGGCGAGTGTGAAGAAGATAAACACTTGAATGATGCCGCCAATGGATTCTGAGCTGCTTTCTGCCTCGCCGCCCAGTTGCAATCTGTAGCCTTCCGGCGGCGTATAGTTTTGTTCTTCGAGTTTTTCGGTGAAGTCAGCTAGAACACCGCCCGCCAGTGAGAATGGGGTCAGATAGCCGCGCACCGAGCTGATGCGTTCGCCTTGGCGTCGGTCGATTGACGATGAGGTAGGGACTAATTGCCAATCCCCTAACTCGCTAAGGGGTATGCCGTCGCGCCCGTTGGCCAATATAGGCAGTGAACTCAGGTCTGACATTTGGTTGCGAGCACCTGCTTGAAATTTAACCCTCACATCTAGTTCAGTATTGCCTTCTAACACTGTGCCTGCTTTATCGCCCATGAGCGCTGAATTGATCCTCTGCGCTAGGTCCCCGGTGCTTAAGCCTGTGGCCGCTGCGGCGTTTTCTCTTGGAGTGAAGGTGAGTTTGGGTTCTGCGGTAGACAATGATGCGCGGGCGTAGGTGACGTTGCGCACGCTGGCTAATATGGCTCTAAGTTTCAGTGCCTCCTGGCGTAATACTTCTAAGTCTTGACCAATGATGCGTATTTCAATGGGCGAGTCTGTGGGGGGGCCTTGCTCAAAGGGAATGGCTAATACTTCTGCACTGGGGAAAGCCACGGACAACTCGCTTTGGATAGCGCCGAGTATTTCTCCTGTGGCTTCTGCGGAGGTTGTGTTTACCCAGGCGGCAGCAAAGCTGGGTATACGCTCGTTCAGTGAGATGACGTTGTAGAAGACTCGTGGGGCGCCTTTGCCAATAGTCCAAAAAGTATCGGTTACCTCAGAATTGCTGCGCAATATTTCGTCGGCCTTTATGATGGCTTGTTGTGTTTCCCATATGGACGTTTGTGCGGGCAGGGATAACTGAACTTGAAATTGATTACGGTCTACCGCAGGAAAAAATTGTTGGGTCAATGTGTGTGCTAATGAGAAACCAATGAGGGGCATAACGCAGGCGATAGAAATACCGATGATTGGGCGCTTGAGTATTGTGACCAGTGCCGCGTGATATTTTTTTGTCAGTGCCGGACTGGAAAAACCGGTCTGCCACCATCGGTTGCCGGCCTTGACCGGCCAACGGTTTTCTAAGTAACCGGCGATTGCGGGTACCACGGTCATGGCCAAAATAAATGAACTGGCAACGGATAGCGCGACTGTGACCCCTAGCGTGCCGGTGAAATCGCCCACGCCGCCCGGTGCAAGCGCTATGGGCATAAAAGCAAAAACGGTGGTGGCGGTGGATGCACCTAGGGGGACCAGTAAGTGTTTGATGGCGCGACTAATAGCCTCATCAATTTGCGCGCCGCGACTGCGTCTGAGCTTGTAGTCTTCTACCACTACAATGGCATTATCAATGAGCAGGCCTAACGAAATAATCAAGCCGGTGACCGACATTTGATGCAGCGGAATGTCTAACACCTGCATGCCCACCAGCACCATGCTGGCGGAAAGGGGCAGGGCGATGCCCACCGTTAGCGCGGAGCGAATGCCCATGAGCCAAATTAAAACCAATAGCACAATGACCAGTGCGAAGATCAGATTGTTGGCCAACGAATTCATGCGCTGGTCGGTATATATATTTTGCGAATAGACCGTTTCTAAGCCAATTGACTCCGGCAAGTTGGCTTGGAAATTTGCCACAAGTGCATTGGCGTTGCGGGTCCAATTTTCAATTTGTAAACCGGCCTGCATTTGGGCGTTAACAAAAATGACTTGCTCGGTGCCATGAAAAGCCAGTGAACGGGGTGGGTCTAATTGGGTTTTGCGCACACTTGCTAGGTCTGAAACGCGAATGGTGCTGCCGTTGCTGTTGGTAACTAGGGGAATGCTGGCGATGCGTTCAACGGAATCTAGGTCAGCGTTAACTTCTACCAGAATGTCGTTGCCGCCTGCGCGCAGTCTGCCTGAGGCAATTTTGGTGTCTGCAGCATTGATGCGCTGAGCAATAAACGCCGCAGATAGACCGCTGGCCACCATGCGATTGGGGTCTAGGGAGACAACAATTTCTTCTTCGGCCTCGCCCCATGATTCGGCTTTTTCGGTGCCGGACATATTGGCCAGTTGTAATCTCAAAGACTCTGCAAGGCGCGAGAGTATGCTCATCTCAATGTCTGAACTGTGCCGCCAACTCAGTGCAATAATCATTGTGGAGGCAACGGGTTGGGTAATCATGAGTTCAGATTCCACCGTACCTCTGGGTAACGAGCCTTGCATTGTGCCGAGTTGGTCGCGCACCTCGGACCATACATTTTGCGTATCTTCGGGGCTGATCCGGTCTAGTAGTTCAATGGAGACGACGGATATACCGGACTTAGAGGTAGAAAAGATTTTTTTGATTTCTGGAATTTCTCTGAGGCTTGTCTCCAGCGGTTCGCTGATTAAGGACTCTACCCTTGCTGCAGAGGCACCGGGTAAGAAGGTATTCACCCGCGCGTAGCGTTCGGCCATGCTGGGGTCTTCTTGGCGCGCAAGACCTGCAAAAGCGACGCCGCCTAATACGACAACAAACAGCATGAACAGTGCTGTTAAGCGGGGGTTGGTATAAAAACTATCTGCCTGCATTTGCTTGCTCGTTAGCGGTTACATTGGCGCTCTCTTGCGCTTTTAGGGGCAACACACTTTGCCCTGGCACTATGCGTTGCACGCCACTGTTAACCACACGTTCTTTGTCCGAGAGCAGTCCGCGCACATAGGCTCTTGAGGCTTCGTTATGAATCACCTCGACCAAGCGGCGTTCGATTATGTTTTCTGCATTGACTACGTAGACGCCCCACAAACCACGGTCGCTGGCAGTGAGTGCGCTCACCGGCAGCCAGAAGCCGGGCGTCTGTACGCGTTGTTCTAGTAACAATTCAACTACCGCGCCAATGGGGATCATGCTTGCGCCTATTTTAAATACGGCATTGAGGGTTCTGGTGTTGGGGTCTACTTCCGGGGAAATGGCCGTTAGACGAGCGGGTTGTGCTTTGCCACTCCAGCTGAGGGTGTAGGTGTTGCCAATTGTTAGGCTGGCTAAGCTTTCGCTGGGCACGCCAATGTGGGCTTTGATAGGCCCTAGTTCGATCAATTTCACTGCCGGTGTGCCGCCGAGTATTTGTGTGCCTTCGTCCATGTAACGCGACTGTATGATGCCGTCAAAGGGTGCTCTTATAGCCGCTTCAGCTAACGCAATTTTGCTCGCGTTGGCCGCAGCCACCGCGCGTTTTACATTGGCTTGTGCAACCTGATATTGCGCTCGCTTGGTTTGAAAACTGAGTTTGGCCTCGTCATAAATTTGCTTAGAGGTGTTGCCTTGCTCGCGCAATGTGCGAAAACGTTTTTCAGTGTTTGCAGCCAACTGCGCTTCCGCTTTGGCGGCGCTCAGGTTCGCTTGGGCAAGGTCAGTATTGGCTTCGGCTTGTTCTAAGTTCGATGCCAAGGTTTGACTGTCTAGGCGGGCCAGTACTTGGCCTTTTTCAACCACATCGCCAATGTCTACCAGCACCTGAGCAATTTCTCCGCCTCGCTTGAAGCCCAGCTCAGAGCTGCGTGACGGTAGCGTTTTACCGGCATAAACCCGTTCGCTGGCAAAGCCCGCCTGACGCTGAATGTTGATGTAGGACACGGTTAGGTCTGCAAACGCATACACCGGTGATAACAACAGCCACATGCAAAGCATGGCGAGCACTGCGCTTGGCGCGTTGCCTAAAATTAAGCGGGTATGACTCATGTTGTTGTGGAATCCTTTGCTATGTTTATTTTGCCGTTCACGCTTGGAGGCAACTTGCTTGCATGATTATTGAAGTTAGATCTTTGTATTGTGAAAAATGCTCTGTGATTCGCCCTATCTATTTCACTTCACGTATTTTATCTAATCGCCCGCTACTTTAATGTAATCAGTGCTAACATTGATCAATGTTCCCAAAATACCCATTACGAAGCAATGAAAAAATTAGGCGTTGTGTTAAATTTTGGGTGGGGCCTGTGACCGGGTACTAAAAAACGAATTTGGTAAATCTATGAGTTCATCCACGGCTGTGGGTACATCAAGTAAACCCGGCAAGCGCAACTACCATCATGGCGAGTTACGCCAACTGCTGATGGATTCGGCCCTGCTCCACATAGCCGCCCATGGCACGGAAAAACTCAGTCTGCGTGCACTCGCGCGTGAGGCGAATGTGTCGCCTACGGCGCCATTTCGTCATTTTGCCAATAAGCACGCTTTGTTCGCCGCATTAGCTACCCAAGGGTTTCAGCGGCTAGAGGAGCGGGTCAGAGTGGTTGGGCAATCGTCATTGAGGATAGATGAGCGGTTACTGGCGGCAGCCCTGACTTACATAGAATTTGCCGACGAAAACCCCGTGGCCTACCAGTTAATGTTTGGCTCAATTTTAGGCGATTTCTCAGAGTTTGAGGGGCTGGGCGCGGCAGCGTCTGATGCCTATGGTGAGTTAGATAAACTGTTGGTCGAGGTGATAGAGGTTAAACAGCTGCCTTATGACGAACTGGTGCTGGGCGGTTTGATCTGGTCGGCTATTCACGGTTTTGCATCGCTTCGACTCAATGTTTTAGGGCAAGATAGCGGACATAAGAACGAGCCAGAGCTAAGGCCGAGGCAGGCGCTTATTGCCATGAGCGAGGGCTTGGAGGCCAACTTGAAGATAATGATTGATGGGTTGCTAGCGCAGTCCTCTTAAAATAACAGCCATCAGCCATCAGCCATCAGCCATCAGCCATCAGCCATCAGCCATCAGCCA
>OJDI01000142.1_pt1 | contig 34710 bp, 24 predicted proteins | sample 1592601 | NCBI WGS metagenome assembly OJDI01 (sample SAMN05416845, study PRJEB24817) | seawater metagenome | isolation source: Sea water | place: Canada:Atlantic | collected 2013-07 | reverse complement strand
ACGAGATGCTCAGGAGTCTCGTGGGCTCGGAGATGTGTATAAGAGACAGTGCCTAAAATCACAATGACCACCAAGATTTCAATCAGCGTAAAGCCCTGCACTCGCTTCTGGTTTTGCATGGAACTTGCATTACCCCGCAGCCCGGGCTTAGAGACTAACGAAGAATCCATTAAGCAGTTTTCGCCTACCTCAGTTGTCTCTTTTGTCGCTGTTGAATAGAGCGTGTTATTCATTTTGGATGTCTCAAAATTGTGTTTTTCAATCAATTCAAGCAGCACTCTTGTGGCTTGAATATTCTTAATGCTTCTATCGTTTCTATATCGTTTCAATGTGGATTCAATATGTTCCAACTATGGTTCAACTATGGTTCAAATCTTTTATCTGGCTATTAGACCAGCTGATTCATACTCAGCAATGGTAGCAAGATTGCCATGACAATAAACAATACTACCCCGCCCATTACCAATAGCATTAGAGGCTCAAACAACTTAACCACCGTGGCTACAACTCGCTCAACTTCGTTCTGCTGAAACTCAGCAACCCGACCCAGCATGGTGTCTAATTGACCACTTTGTTCACCCGCTGCAATCATGTGCAGCATCATTGGCGGAAACTGGCCTACATCGGTCAGGCTGGCTTTCAAACTGCGGCCTTCGCTGACACTTTGAGTGGCTTTTTTCAGCCCTCGTTGTAGCCAGCTGTTTGCGACAACATCGCTGGCAATCAGCATAGCGTCTACTAACGGCACCCCTGAGCGGGTAAGAATAGACAGCGTATTTGCGAAACGTGACGAGTTTGCACTGCGACTGATACGCCCGACAAGGGGAAGATCAAATTTCACTCGGTCCCACTTTAGCCGCACGTCAGGCTGGCTGAGCAGCCAACGAGTAACGATAACAAGCGCTGCAAAGCCTGCAATAATCAACCACCAATAAGCGGACAAAATTTCCGTCATTTGAATAAGCACTACGGTAAACCAAGGCAACTGTTGCCCAGTGTCGACAATCACCGTGACCATTTCTGGCACCACATAAACCATCAGTGCGCCCACAATCAGAAACGCTAAGCCAAGCAATACAACCGGATACACCAAGGCCATTTCAACGTTGCGTGTGGCTGAGAATTGACGCTCTTGATAGTCGGCCAAATTTTCTAACACGTTGTCTAAATAACCCGACTGTTCTCCCGCAGAAACCGTGGAGCGATACAACGCATTAAAACTTCCCGGGTACTCACCCAAACTGGCGGCTAAGGTAAAGCCTTCCAGCACCTTACTGCGAATGGCCATTACCAATGACCTCATGTGCTGCTTTTCTGACTGCTCGGCAACTGCTGCTAACGCCTCCTCGATAGGCATACTAGAACCAATAAGCGTTGCCAATTGGCGGGTGAATAACACACGGTCCAGCCCGCCTAAATTCCTCGTAAAAAGAGCGCCTTTGCTCGCGCCGCTAGAAGTCTTTCTGTCTCGAGTAGTCTCTATACCCGTTGGAAACAGTGATTGATCGCGCAGTAATTGACGCGCATGACGGGCGCTGTCGGCTTCTATAACGCCTTTTTTCTGACGCCCTTTGGCATCTACTGCTTTGTATTCAAATGCAGCCATAACTAGCTCTGGGTTACCTTAATCATCGAGGCTTACCCGCAACACTTCTTCCACTGTGGTCACACCTAACAGCACTTTTTGTACGCCGTCTTGGCGAATACTGGGCGCTTTTGTGCGCGCATACGCCACCATTTCATGCTCACTACTGCCATCATGAATATGCTGTCGCAGTATTTCGTCAATGGTCACCATTTCATAAATACCTGTGCGTCCGCGGAATCCAGATTGCGAACAAGAGCTGCATCCGGGCGCGGTAAATACCTGAGCCACCCGCTCGCCTAAAAAGCTCAGTTCAACCGGCGTAGCAGGCCTTGGCACGCGGCAGTCTGGGCAGAGTACCCGCACCAATCTCTGCGCAAGCACACCGACAATACTCGAACTTAATAGAAAGGGTTCAACCCCCATATCCATGAGTCGTGTCACTGCGCCAATAGCGCTGTTGGTGTGCAATGTGGACATCACCATGTGACCAGTCAAACTAGACTGTACGGCAATTTCCGCCGTCTCCAAATCACGAATTTCGCCCACCATCACCACATCTGGGTCTTGGCGTAAAATGGCGCGCAACCCTCTAGCAAATGTCATATCTGCCTTGTTATTCACCTGGGTCTGACCAATGCCGGGCAAGCTATATTCAATTGGATCTTCAACCGTCAACACGTTAATTGCAGTACTGTCTAACTCGGCCAATGCTGCGTAAAGGGTTGTGGTTTTGCCTGAACCCGTTGGGCCAGTCACCAAAAATATGCCGTGGGGTTTATGCACCACATTTTGCAAAGCTTCCAGCGTGTGGGTTTGCAGGCCTAATCGCTGCAACTGTAGCCGCCCGACTTGCTTATCCAGCAGCCGCATAACCACCCGCTCGCCCGCACTTGCTGGCATGGTACTGACCCGCACATCCACTTCTCGCCCGCCTAACAGCAGTGAAATACGACCATCTTGAGGCACACGCTTTTCTGCGATGTCTAAACGGGCCATGACTTTAATTCTTGAAACCAACAGCGACGCCAATTCCCGCCTAGGCCGCACCACTTCACGCATTACGCCATCAACACGAAACCTCACAACCAGTGCTTTGTCGAAGGTTTCAATATGCACATCTGAGGCGTTTTCTCTTATCGCCTCAGACAATAAAGCGTTAATCAGCCGAATAATTGGCGCATCATCCGCCTGATCTAAAAGGTCTTCAGTTTTTGGTAAAGCGCTGGCTAGGCTGGCAAGATCCATCTCGCCGCCAAGATCCTCCACCATTTGTTTGGCTTCACTAGAGTCTTGGGAGTAAGCGGCTGACAGCAACTGATCAAATTCGTCCTCTGCAACAATTCTTATCACGGTGGGATGTTGGGTAATCCGTCGGATCTCGGCCAATGTGGAAAGGCGCGGCTGAGTTTTAGCCGCCACTTCATAAGCGCCGCTGTCATTTGGTTGAGACTCTAGCACCACGCCAAAACGGCGCGCAAAAGCAAAAGGTAGCGTAGGCACATGGGGGGATGTTTCCGCAGGATCAGCACTCACATTTTGCGCTTCGAGCGTTAAGCCAGACTCTGTATTGCTACTCATGCCTACAATTTCCTATTTCGACTTCAAAGGCTTCTATATTCATTTGCGGACCAGAACATCGGCTGCGCTCATGTAAGGCGGCAAAACCGTCACCGGACACCCCGTCCCCGCTAATAGGCGTGACGCCTGCATCGTAATATTAACTCTTATTACAAAAAGTACCCAAGATGCTTATTCACAAAGCCGGTACATAGTATCATTACTTCATCACTTACCGAGGGATGCATCACTTTGGATTTTGTTGGCAATCACATAATTTCGGTTGGGCAATTCGATCGATTAGCCGCGGACCGCGTATTCGAAGTTGCAGATGGTATGCAACCCTACGCAATGCGCAAAAAAATCACTCGGGTTTTGCAAGGTGCAATACTCTCCAATATGTTCTTTGAACCCAGCACTAGGACTCGAGTTTCTTTTGGTTCCGCGTTTAATTTGTTGGGCGGAGAAGTACGCGAAACCACCGAGGTTAAAGCCTCGTCGCTGGCCAAAGGTGAATCTCTTTACGACACGGCCAGGGTATTGTCTGGTTACAGTGATGTCATTGTCATGCGCCACCCGGAGTCCGGCAGCGTTGCAGAATTTGCCGAAGCCAGCCGAGTACCTGTGATCAACGGCGGCGATGGACCCAATGAACACCCAAGCCAAGCCCTCTTAGACCTGTATACCATGCGCACAGAAATGGCAGCCAGCGGTCAGAGTATAGACGGCTTAAAAATTGCCTTAATCGGTGATCTGAAGTTTGGTCGCGCAGTGCATTCCCTGTGCAAATTGCTGTGCCTTTACGACAATATTCAACTGAATTTAATTTCGCCACCAGAGCTTGCGCTGCCAGATGATGTGCTAGATCTGCTTAAAGCCGCCAACCACACAATCAATGTATTCCATGATATGGCCGAGGGTATCCAAGGCGTTGACATTCTTTACGTCACGCGCACCCAAGAGGAGCGTTTCCCCTCTCAACAAGAGGCGGACAAATACAAAGGACTATTCAGGCTGAATCAGGCCATTTACACACAAAATTGCGCGCCCAATACGGTCATCATGCATCCCCTGCCGCGAGATTCTCGAGCGCAAGCACAAGAGCTGGACGACGACCTGAATCAAAACCCGAATCTGGCGATTTTCCGCCAAACAGACAACGGCATGCTTATTCGCATGGCATTGTTCGCGCTGGTTTTGGATGTGGTGGATGAGGTAGACAACCATGCCCAACCGGTAACTTGGTATACGGCCAAACGGCACCTACCGACTTAATTAGCAGATTTTCCGACAATGGTTAAAAAAGCGACGGTGCCAACAAATAAAAAGTTTTTTAAAACAATCACTTAGACGTGGTTCGCGGCGCAAAGCCAAGTGGCGCAGCGTTGTAAATAGAATGGCAACCGCGAGAAAGATTTAGAAGGAATGCGCCCTGATAGGGCACTAACCAGGTGAGAGGACCTCACCTGGTCAGCAAAGCCGGTCAACGATCGGTTAGATCATTGATTCCAACTCTGGAAGCGCTGTAAACAGGTCAGCGACCAGGCCGTAATCGGCAACTTGGAAAATCGGCGCGTCTTCATCCTTATTGATGGCAACGATTACTTTGCTGTCTTTCATACCCGCCAAGTGCTGGATAGCACCAGAAATACCTACAGCAATGTACAGATCAGGGGCAACAATTTTGCCTGTTTGACCGACCTGCATGTCGTTTGGTACGAATCCAGCGTCAACTGCTGCACGTGATGCACCAATAGCTGCACCCAACTTGTCAGCAATGCCTTCTAACATGCCGAAGTTTTCGCCGTTTTGCATGCCTCGACCACCAGAAATGATGACGCCTGCTGCGGTCAATTCTGGACGTTCGGACTGAGCAATTTCCTCTGATACAAAGCTAGAAATACCTGCGTCAACAACCACATCACACGCTTCCACTGCTGCGCTTCCGCCAGTTGCAGCTACTGCGTCGTACGCTGTACCACGAACAGAAACAACTTTAACTGCGTCGTTCGCTTTAACTGTAGCAATTGCGTTGCCTGCATAAATAGGACGCTTAAATGTGTCTGGGCTTTCTACAGAAATGATGTCGGAGATCTGAGCAACGCCAAGCTTGGCCGCTACTCGTGGCAAAAAGCTCTTACCTGTAGCTGTATGAGAAGCAAGAATGTGGCTGTAGCCACCTGCAATCTCTACAACTAAACCGGCAACATTTTCTGCTAGTTGGTTTGCGTAAGCTGCATTATCTGCAACAAGTACTTTGCTCACACCGGCTGCGCCAGCTACTTGGTTCGCAACGCCGTCTACTCCACTACCTGCAACCAATACGTGAATTTCTCCACCAATTGCTTGAGCTGCGGCTAGCGTTACCAATGTTTGGGTTTTGTTTTCAGAATTATCATGTTCTGCAATGACTAATATGCTCATGAGATCACCTTTGCTTCGTTCTTAAGTTTGTCTACTAACTGCTCTACAGACTCTACCTTTATACCGGCTTGACGCTCGGCAGGTGCTTCAACCGTCAAAACTTCAACGGTAGGTGTCATATCAACACCCAGTTCTTCAGGTGTGAACACATCAAGCTGCTTTTTCTTCGCTTTCATAATGTTCGGCAATGACGCGTAACGTGGTTCGTTCAAACGCAAATCGGTTGTAACAACCGCTGGCAAGTTAATTGAAAGTGTCTGCATACCGCCATCAATTTCGCGAGAGACTTGGGCTTTACCATCAGCAATGGTAATTTCCGAGGCAAAAGTTGCCTGAGGCATGTCGGTTAAAGCAGCAAACATTTGTCCGGTTTGACCGTTGTCAGAGTCGATACTTTGCTTACCAAAGATCACAACGCCAGCCTGTTCCTTTTCTTGGATCGCTTGCAGTGCGCGGGCAATTGCCAAAGGTTGGGCGTCTACGTCAGTTTCAACCAAAATCGCTCTGTCAGCACCCAGTGCTAAACAGGTGCGCAGTTGCTCTTGGCAAGCAGCGCTGCCTACAGCTACAGCGATCACTTCGTCAGCGCTACCGGCTTCCTTCATTCTTACGGCTTCTTCAATGCCGATTTCGCAGAAAGGGTTAACTGACATTTTGACATTACTTAGATCTACACCTGAGTTGTCCGGCTTTACACGTACTTTAACGTTGTAATCCACTACTCTTTTGACGGGTACAATTACCTTCATTGACATATTGTCCTCAATATTACGTCCACCATGCTCACTCGCATATTGCCAATTTACGGTGGAAAATTTATGGTTGCCTGCTGTTTAATGTTCCGCCGAAAGCAGTATCATTTAAACAATACGGCTCAAGAAAAGAACATCTTAAGAAGCAATTAATTAACTTCTTTCAACTTCTTGCAAATTCTTGGGTGACGCGCTTTACCAAAGTCTTTAGGCTTCGTCGCGCATCGACCCCGAATTCCATTAGGCTTTTTCGGGCGACGTATTGTCGCTATGCCAAGACCATAGGTCAAGGTGCGGTATATACGGTTATACTACCGTCCAAAATTTGAGATTAACCAAAAAGGATCTAAAAGCATGTCAATGGAGCAACAAGTTGAGCGTGAATCCATGGAGTTTGACGTTGTAATAGTAGGTGGCGGACCAGCCGGTCTTTCAGCCGCTTGCAAGCTTATGCAGTTAAGCGAAAAAAGTGGCCAAGAAATCTCTGTTTGTTTGGTTGAGAAAGGTGCAGAGATAGGCGCGCACATTTTATCCGGCGCGCTGTTCGAGCCCACCGCACTGAATGAATTATTTCCTAACTGGGAAGCCGATGGCGCGCCCGTTGACAACCCAGTGACCGAAGACTTGATCTACTACATGGTCAACGACACCAACCGCATTAAAGTACCCAGCATGTTTGTACCCGCGGACACGCACAACGAAGGCAACCACGCCATCAGCTTAGCTAACCTGTGCCGCTGGTTAGGTGAGCAGGCAGAAAACTTGGGCGTCAACATCTTCCCTGGCTTTGCTGCTTCTGAGGTTTTATACGATGAAAATGGCGCAGTTAAAGGCATAGCCACTGGCGACATGGGTGTAGGTAGCAATGGCGAAGCCAAAGGCAGTTTTGCGCCCGGTTACGAACTTCTAGCTAAATACACCATCTTCTCTGAAGGTTGCCGAGGCCACCTTGGTAAGCAACTGATCAATAAGTTCAATCTAAATGCTGACAGCGGCACACAGCACTATGCCATTGGCCTGAAAGAACTTTGGACAATAGATCCCGCCAAACATAAGCCGGGCAAAGTCATGCACAGCATTGGCTGGCCGCTCAACCACCTACCCGGTGGTACCACAGGCGGCTCTTTCCTTTATCACCTACCTGACAACCAAGTGTCTTTGGGTCTTATTGTTGACCTCAGTTACAAAAACCCGCATCTGTCACCCTTTGATGAAATGCAGCGTTGGAAGCATCACCCCCTCATTGCTGATGTCCTTGAAGGCGCAGAACGAGTGTCTTATGGCGCACGCGCAATTTCTAAGGGCGGTTTACAGGCATTGCCTAAACTCACCGTGCCCGGCGCACTGATCGCAGGCGACGATGCTGGCTTTCTTAACGTGCTGAAAATCAAGGGCAGTCATACTGCAATGAAATCTGGCATGTTGGCAGCAGAAGCAGTCTTCGAAGAGCTAGAAGCGGGTCACAGCTATACAGAAGCTGGCAGCTTTCAAACTCGATTTGAAAAGTCGTGGTTGTTTGAGGAACTCGATCGTTCACGTAATGTTGGCCCTGCCCTGCACAAGCTGGGTGTACTTGGCGGTGCGGGCTACGCGTTTGTCGATCAATACTTTGGCGGCAACCAGCCTTGGACCCTGCAAGATCCAACACCCGATCATGCAACCTTAAAGCCTGCTGCCAGCAGTAAAGTAATTGACTATCCCAAGCCGGACGGCGTGCTGTCTTTCGACAAGTTGTCTTCAGTATTTTTGTCCAACACCAATCATGAAGAAGACCAGCCTTGTCACCTAACGCTGGCTGATCCAGACATGCCAATTAGAGACAATTTACCCATGTACGACGAACCGGCTCAGCGTTATTGTCCAGCGGGTGTGTACGAAATTGTTGAAGAAAGCACCGGTCCGCGTTTTCAGATTAATGCGCAGAACTGTGTGCATTGTAAAACTTGTGACATTAAGGATCCGTCGCAGAACATTACATGGGTGGTACCCGAAGGCTCAGGTGGCCCAGTTTACCCAAATATGTAATTAACTGATCGACCCAAGATCAAAGCGGGCGCCCTGGCTATAAACAATCAGTGCGCCCTCTTCCTCAACCCCTTCCTCGACTAATCTGTAAAACACCGAACGCTGAATCCGCGCTACTAAGCCATCGCGAATCTCTATAAATGGTCGTTCATTGACCATATACACTGGGTGGTCAATACCCGCTACAACAAAGTCACCCACGTTGGTGGTAAACAACAACTCCTTGTTCTGACCCTCACCCCTGGTGTCTAAATCAATGGCCAAAAACGGCACTTCCTCAACCACTATGGCCATTTGCTCCACCGGTGTGACCAGATAATAAGTGTCTTCTTCTTTGCGCAAAATAGTCGCAAACAAGTCCACTAAGGGCTGACGTTTAATCTGAGACCCTTCATGGTACCAGTCACCTTCGCGATCAATCCTGATATCAATTTCGCCCACACGTTCGGGCTGCCAAAGGTGAATTGGAGGTAAGCGCTTTTGCTGCTGCAAATTCGTGAGCGTTGCAAATAGTTTGTCGATGTCAGACATAGTTATCCTTGCCTCAAATTTCGAGGGTCGTTTTAAAGAATTTTTGGAATATTGGGTCTGTTGATGAGCCTGTTAATAGACCCAGCACATGTTAATCGTTTATTTACAAGCGTAAATACTTACAGCTATCAACCGCCCCAGATTAAATTAGCCGCCAATAAACTTCATCACGGTGACTTCGCCACTGAAGTTATCGCTTTGTTTGTCCCCAAGGGCGCTGAGTAAAATTGTCTGCAACTGAGGAACCGCCTCTTCATCACTCAGCGGTAAAAGCTCGCGGATACTTTGCGACCGAGCATTGGACAAGCAGCCATACAAGTCCCCATTAGACGACAATCGCAGGCGTGTGCAGTTTTTACAAAATGGCTCACTCTCGTTGGCAATAATACCAAACGTACCGTGACCCGGAATTTCATACCTTACGGCGGTGGAATCAAAAGGCGCATCGGTGCGGGTAAACCCATAGCGCTCGCTAATGCACGCTAAGATTTCGTCCATGGCATAAAACTGCTGGCCGTGCACCGGACTTGCCTGCAAGTGACCCATATTCATCAGCTCTATGAACCGCAACTCAATACCGCGTTCCAAACTGTACTCAAGGAGTGGAATAATTTGATCATCGTTGACGCCGCGCATGGGCACCATATTGATTTTCACCTTTAAACCGCCAGCCTGCATCAGCTCAATACCATGCAGTACGGTGTTCAAATCTCCAGACCGAGCAATATCGCGAAAGGCATCTCTATTCAGCGTATCTAAGCTGACATTAATGCGCTTCATTTTAGATTCAATAATATCGTTTGCGTGCCGCGGTAACAGTTGGCCATTGGTAGTGAGCGATACATCCTGCAAGCCCAGCCCCATGATCCCTTTAAGCAGCTCGCCAAATTTGGGCGACAACAGCGGCTCGCCGCCGGTGATACGCACCTTGTCGATGCCTGCGGTGGCAATCAACAATCTAACCGCTTGAATCATCTCCTGAGCACCCAGCTCATAGGCCGCCGCTTGTAGGCGCTTGCCGTCGGGTACGCAATAGGTGCAAGCATAGTTACAGGCCGCCGTAAGACTGATACGCAAATTGCGAAAGCTTCTGCCCTGGCGATCAACAATTAGATTATTTTCTTCAGCAACTGGATTCATAATTTTTCAGCGATAGCCTTAAGCAACTTTGATACGAAATCTCTGGCCCAGAATACCCGGTTTGACCCCTTAATTAGAAGGGCATCCTCGGCATGAATTAGCCCAGTGAGGTCTTTTAACAAAAGCTCACTGGCTTCAGGGTAAAAATGCAGGTTGTTATGTACCAAGCCCGAACCGTGCTCTGCCGCTGATGCTGCCGTTTGCTGGTCAAACAAACCTTCACTGACAGCCAGATGCAGCATCGCCGAGCCCACCAAAATGACTTCATCAAAGCCGCCAAGTTGGGTTAATAACGTTTTGTGCGCAGCAGCAGATTCATCTCCTAACTCGCGCATCTCGCCAAGGACTGCGATCTTGCGGCGGCTATCGCGCTGACAAAAAGCTGCGATGGCAGCCTGCATACTGGCAGGATTGGCGTTATAGCTGTCATCAACAACTCTCACGCCGGCTGCGCTCAATACATTGCCACGACCCGTAGGTACCGCTGAATCATCAAGGTTCAGCGCTGGAGATAACTCTTTATCAAGGAGCTTCGTGGCCAGAATAACAGCCGCTAAGGTGTTGGCGCGGTGCGCACCACCGCCGGGAATTCGCGCCTGCAACTTTTCACCAAACAGCGTCAGCACTAAGCGGTCACCCATCACTTCTAAGATACGCGCATCGGCGCTGCTGAGATCGCCGAAGGTATAGCCGGGCAAGCCTAGTGATGCCTCCACTATTTTAATCCCAGCAGAGCCCTCGCTTTTGCCTTGGTGCTCGGCTTTCGCGAACGGTGCAAAAATCTGTGTCTTCTCAGCAATCAAAGCCTCACGTCCAGAAAAATTCTCAATATGCGCGTTGTGCACGTTAAGCAAAATGGCTAGGTCTGCCTTAACCATATTTGCCAGCGGGCCGATTTCCCCCGGGCTACTGGTGCCAATTTCAAACACCCATGCGGGCGCATCCAGCGTTGCATTAGCCAGCGCCAGGGGCACACCTATATGATTATTAAAGCTGCCAGGGGGCGAATAAGCAGACAATGCGGCGGTTAAAAAATGTTTTGCGGTGGTTTTACCGCTGCTGCCGGTAATGGCGCACACGGGTTGATTCAAACGCTTACGCGCCATGTCACCTAAATGCCAAAGGGCATCGTAGGTATCAGATACCACAATCTGTGGCAGCGCCACAGGTATTGGCCGCGCAACGATGGCCGCGACAGCGCCGTTTGCCAAGGCTGCACCGACAAAATCGTGGCCGTCTACTTGACTCACATAACTGGGATTAAATCTTGGGCCGGGATCGCCCGGCAATGCTACAAACAAGTCGCCTTCGGTCACCAGACGACTGTCCACCACCACCCGTTGAATAAACCCGTCGTCCTGGTTTGAGGCATCAAGGCTGGCGGGCAGTTCAGTGCCTGCCGCAGGCTGTAACGCCGCTTGTGCTTCGAACCCACTTTTTAGATCCTGCCAGCGCCAAAGATTAGATTTTTTTGCTACATCGTTCTGCATCACAGCATTCTAGCCTGTTTCGAAAAGCAATAGTGACCTAGCTGCCATACAACGGGGACATAACGCTTGGCCCCAGATTTACTCTTAGATCCATCCTTAGATCTACTTTCAGATCTACCCGCGGACCTACCCTTGGACCTACCCCTAGACCTACCCCTAGACCTACCCTTAGACCTACCCTTAGAGAGATAAACTATCTCGCTGGTCGAGACTTTCTCCCGAATCAATACCATTATCCGAGAATAACTCTCACTTTGTAGTAGCAATTACTAAAGGTAAGTCTAGGCCAACATCTCTAGCTATAAACTAAGCCACCCGCAGGGTAAGCTTCTCTAAGAACTTTCACGCTTTATAGGATCTGCATTCATGTCCGAATCTACCGGTTTTTTCTCCAAGCTAGGCCACAGAATCACTCAAGTCAGAACATTCGTCATTAACAGCGTCTTCGTTATTGTTGTTTTGTCTATTCTCGTCAGTCTATTCGGTGGCAACGATGCCCCGACGATTCGCAATAACAGCGCATTGATCATTCAACCCATGGGCTCAATCGTTGAGCAAAATGTTGTACCAACTAACTGGCAGGATGCGCTTTTTCAAGATTCCAGTGATGCAACTATTGAGATCGGGCACATTTTGCATGCCATCAAAATTGCCGGCAGTGATGAAAAAATTAAGATGATTGTGTTGGACCTTAGTGACTTGAACCAAGTCAGCCTGACCCAAGCAAAACGCATTGTCAGCGCGTTACAAACATTTAAAGAAACCGGCAAAAAAGTAATTTCATATGGCAATGTTTTTGAACAAAATCAATACTATATAGCCAGCTCCTCAACTGAACTCTACATGAATCCTTGGGGTCAAATGCTGCTTCAAGGTTACGGCGGCAACAACCTGTACTTCAAGGATCTGCTGGCCAAACTAGACATCAACATGCACATCTTTCGGGTTGGCGAATTCAAATCCGCCACCGAACCCTTCTCTCGAATCAACATGTCTGACGAAGCAAGGCAGGCCAGCTCTAGCTTGTACCAAGGCATCTGGGATGAGTTGGTTGACGGCATTGCCGAGAATCGCCAACTCACCAGTAATGAGGTAAATGATTACGCACAAAACTTTGACGTGCTGATGGCCAAGACCAATGGCGATATGGCGCGAGCCGCATTGGAAGCCAATTTGATCGATGAACTGCTGACCCAAGATCAAGTGGAAACACGTATCGCCGCCGAAGTGGGCAGATATGAAGATGAGATCAACGGCATTGGGATGCGCTCTTATCTCAACATGCGCGGCCTAATGGACGAAACCAATGACGAAAACGCCGCAGAAATAGGCGTCATTGTGGTGCAAGGCGCCATACTTGAAGACGGCCAAGGGGTAAGCAATGTGGCGTCGGCCCAAGATGTAATTAGACGCATCCGCCAAGCGAGATTCAACGAAGACATTAAGGCCATTGTGCTCAGGGTAGACTCTCCCGGCGGCAGCGCTTTTGCCTCAGAACTTATTCGCCAAGAATTAGAGCTGTTTCAAGTCACTGGCAGGCCTGTGGTGGCGTCATTTGCCAATGTTGCCGCTTCCGGCGGTTATTGGATATCCGCCACCAGCGACGCCATTGTTGCTGAATCGGCCACCATCACCGGCTCTATTGGCATCTTCGGTGTCATTCCAACCTTCGAGAAATCGCTCAGCCGCATTGGCGTATACACTGACGGCGTAGGCACCACCCCTCTCGCACGCGGCATGGACTCCTTTGCCGGCCTAAGCCCCCAAGCCCAGGCGATTTTTCAATCCAGCGTAGAATTTGGTTATGGGCAATTTATAGACTTGGTTGCACGAGGGCGAGATATGTCAAAGGCCGAAGTCGAAGAGGTTGCACAAGGTCGAGTTTGGCAAGGCAGCAAAGCCTTAGAGCTTGGACTGGTAGATGCACTAGGGGATGTCAATGTGGCGCTAGAGAAAGCGGCTGAATTGGCGGGCGTAGAGCAATGGCGGGCCATCGACTTAAGACAACCCATTGACCCGCGAAGCATCTTCATTATTGAAATGATGGACTCTTTTGGACTGGTGCTATCCGCCCGTACCAATCCATTGCTGCGCAGTATCCAAGAACAGCTCGACACCCTAGCGATGTTCACCGACCGCAGACACACCTTTGCGTTGTGTCTTGCCTGTACGAACTAAGGCCTAATAATCTGAGACTGAGAGCATGGCTTAAAGAAAAGGCTTAGAAAACAAGCTCTGCGCAAGTAGTTAGAACGACGAAGGCATGCCACTACTGAGCTTTTCAACGCCCACTCTAATAAGCCCTATTGGAAGGCATTTGCGCCGCCCCTTCACCTCTCTGGCAAAGGCCAGAGAGCGTATGCGCTCTAAGGGTTAGAGTCTTTAAAGCGCTGCCAGTAATCTTCCGTCATCTCTTTCATCTCTTTACGCATTAACAAAATGCCGAACAAATTAGGCAGTGTCATGAGCGCAACAGTGACCGCTGAAATCAGCCAGATCAACGTGGTATCCACAATGGTGGCCAGAAAGAAACCGCTCACATAGAGCAAGCGATATGGAGTTACCCAACGTGTGCCCACAAGGTAGGTTACCGCTCTGTCGCCATAATAGGACCAGGCCAAAGCCGTCGAGAACGCAAACATAACCAAGCCAATTGTGACCAGATATGAGCCATTAGCACCCAAGAAACTGCTTTCAAAGGCTTTAGCGGTTAAGGGTACCGAGTGCAGCAGAGATTCCCCATTCAAGGTCAAACTGCGATCGTTCAACCCGCCCTCTTCAATTAACACAATGCCCGTAAACGGCGCGCCGTCTTTGCTGACCCGCACGTTTTCAGCAACCGAGCGGTTATGCAGTACCGTCACATTAGACAGCAGCAGAACACCGTCACGTGCCTGCAAGGTGCCGCTATACGCCTTAACTGGATCATTTTCTGGCGGCATCAAATCTAGGTGCGCTGAGAGCTGCTTTACGTGAGCTGGATTTTCATCACTGTAGGCGCCAGCAATAATTTCTGTATCTGAAACACTAAAGTCTGTTTCAAACTTTTGCTGCCATACCCCTGAAGAAAGAATAACTAAGCCGGTCAACGTACAAATAATCAACGTATCAATAAACGGCTCAAGAATAGACACCATGCCCTCAGCAACGGGCTCTTTGGTTCTGGCTGATGCGTGCGCAATGGGCGCAGAACCCTGACCTGCTTCATTGGAATACAACCCGCGATTCACGCCTCGATTAAAGGCATATGCGAAAGACGCGCCCAAGAACCCGCCCGCGGCAGCCGAACCACTAAACGCATTGGCAAAAACAGAGCCTAAGGAAGGCAATATATTTTCATAGTTAGAAATGATGACTGCGAATGCGCCAAGGGCATACAAAACGCCCATGGTGGGCACGAGTGTCGCAGCGACCTTAGCAATACGCTTAATACCGCCCACAATGACCAGCCCCAGCAATATGGCAAATACAGCGCCGGTTACATAAGTAGGAATGGCAAAGGAGGTTTCGATGCCAACGGCCATGTTATTGGCTTGAGGCATATTACCCGAGCCGAAGGAGCTCACGACTGTAGCAATGGCGAAGAATACCGCCAGCCACTTCATGTTTAACCCATGCTCCATGTAATGCATGGGCCCCCCCACCATGAAGCCCTTATCGTCTTTACGTCGGTACTTATGACTGACAGAAACTTCCACAAACTTTGTGGTCATACCCACAAAGGCGGTAGCCCACATCCAGAATAAAGCCGCTGGCCCGCCCAAGAATATGGCAAAGGCCACGCCGCCAATATTACCGGTACCCACCGTACCCGACAGCGCAGTTGATAAGGCTTGGAAGTGGCTGGTATCACCCGGATCTTCATCCTTGGCATATTTACCCAGCAACACGCCCCAAGCATGCTTAAAAAAGCGAATTTGCGGAAAACCCAGATAAAAAGAAAAGAGTACGCCTGCGCCTAACAGGGCGATGGGGAAATAGGCAGCACTGCCTAAAATGCCATCCAAAAAATTAAAAAATTGGCTGATCTGATCCATGTTTAATCCTTAACGGGCGTTAACCCAGTGTATACCTGTTCTTGCTAACTGACGCGCTAGATGCGGTGGCCCGGCAACGCTGTTTAGGTTCGGCTGCTATTTATCAAAAAGCGCGCTGTGCATAACGTTGAAGAGCTTATTCTGCTCCATTACACCGCGTACCTGAGTGGCACTCTTGCCCGCAGCGAATGCAGCTACGTCCTCGCCCGCATGAGTCTCTATCATCAGGGGCACAGTACCCAGCTGCTGGTAGTCCTTATCCGTTGTATCTATATCGGTGAGGTCTGGCTGCTGCTTCTTGTAACCAGGGCCATTGGCGTAGCTCAGTGTTGTGTAAGGGTTGCCCGTAGCATCCGGTAAAATTTTGCCCGGCTCGGTTTCCACCACACCTAGAATAGGATTACCTCGACGCGGATAACCGCTAATGGTCATAGTATGGCTATGGTCTGCGGTAACAATGATCAGAGTTTCTTCTAGATCTACGTTATCTATTGTCCATTGCACGGCATCTGAAAGCGCGACCGTGTCTTCCAGTGCCCGATAAGCATTAGAAATATGGTGGGCATGGTCTATGCGCCCGGCCTCAACCAACAAAAAATAGCCTGTGCCTCTGGCTTTAGCTTTGGCTTCTAGCTGGCTCACAGCAAACTCTGTCATGGCCGCAATAGAAGGCTCGGTGCCCGGATCTTTTGCTCTGTCGGTATCAAATTGCATGTGCGAGGGTTCAAACAGGCCCATTACCTGCCCCGCAATTTTGCCTTGCTTGCTTGCTAGCGCCGCAAAACCGTCGCCATTCCAAACGTATTGTCTTGTAGGGTCCTTAGCCAACCATTCTTCAATTAAGTTGCGCCCGTCATCACGCTTACCTGACTTTTTAGGGTATTCAGGGTCGTTTTGGTTAGTAGGTAAAAACTGACCTCGACCGCCACCCAAAATTACATCTAAACCATCGCCATTGGGCATTTGAATCATCTGCTGAGCAATATCAATACAGCCCAGTGCTTCAGCCTCATCGGGGGTAGAGGCACTGTCTTCCCAATCTCTATTGGGCGTATGGGCATAGGCCCCGGCTGGCGTCGCGTGTGTGATGCGCGCAGTAGAGACCACACCCGTAGCCATTCCCGCATCTTCTGCCAGCTCAGCAATTGTCGGCAGCGTGTTAGCCAACGCTGCGGCGCAGTCGTCGCGCGCAACATTAGAGGTAATACCCGAAACGCCAATCCTAGTTTTTTCGCCGGTCAAAATCGCGCTAATGGTGCCGGCACTGTCGGACACTTGAGAATTGGTGTTATAGGTTTTGATTAAGGCAAGGTTAGGGAAAGTTTCAAATGCTAGGCTGTATTCTTCGCCTGTGGCGCCTTTAAGCTGGCCTGCATAAATACGTGCGGCAGTGACGGTACTGATGCCCATACCATCACCCAAAAACAAAATGACGTTTTTAGCTTGGGCTGGCGTAGTCCACAGCGCACTTAACAAAAGTAACACTGCCCCTTGTCCAATGACTTTCTTGCCGGACAAGTGGCCCAACGCGAAGCAGGAGCTTAATAAGCGACTTGAAAAATATGAGTGCATTTTATGCTCCGCGAGTAATTGATCGTAATGTGACAAACTCTTCCGCCGCTGTGGGGTGAATGCCCACGGTAGCGTCAAATTGCGCCTTGGTTGCGCCGGCCACCATAGCCACGGCCAAGCCCTGAATGATCTCGCCAGAATCTGGTCCCACCATGTGAATGCCCAGCACCACATCGTCACTACGGCGAACAATCATTTTCAAAAATGTGCCTTCATCACGCCCAGAAATAGTGTGCTTCATGGGCTTAAAGCGAGACTCAAAAATATCCAAATCACCGGCATGATCTACCAGCGCCTCGGCCTCGGTTAAACCCACCGTGCCAATGTTCGGCTGACAAAATACTGCCGTGGCAATATTGCGGTAGTCCAAGTGCTTCTTGGGGTTATCCGTGAACAGGTTATTGGCAATACACATGCCCTCTTCAATGGCCACAGGGGTTAACTGAATACGGTCTGTAACGTCGCCAATGGCAAAGATGTTGTCCACATTGGTCTGATAATAATCATCAATCAGCACTTGGCCATTATCACCCAAGGCCACGCCCGCTTGTTCAAGACCCAAGTTAGCGGTCTTAGGCTTGCGACCAGTGGCGTAAAGGACCAAGTCCGTTTGAATCTGCTCGCCGGTGGTGAGATCTAACTGATAACGAACCGCGTCATCATCGCCAGTGATTTTTTCAATAGCAGTGACATTGGTTTCAAAGCGCAGGTCTATGCCCTTCTTCTCAATTTCCTCTTTAACAAAACTGCGGATAGAGTCATCAAAGCCGCGCAAGAACATAGAACCGCGATAAACCAACGTAGTTTTAGCCCCTAGCCCAGCAAAGATGCCAGCAAATTCAACGGCAATATAACCGCCGCCAACGATGGTGATTTCTTTAGGAAATTCAGGAAGATAGAAGGCTTCGTTAGAAGTGATTATATGTTCTTTGCCGGGGATATCAGGCACCACTGGCCAGCCGCCGGTAGCAACTAAAATGTACTTCGCCGTGACAGTTTTATCGCCAATTTTAATAGTGTTGGCATCCACCAATTGAGCATGACCCTCAAATAAATCTACCCCGGCACCGTCTAAAAGGTTGGCATAAATACCATTCAGCCGTTCAATTTCTCGGGTTTTGTTGTCGCGTAAAACAGGCCAATCAAACGCCCCAGCCTCAACTTGCCAGCCGTAATTTTTGGCATCAGCAAAATCTTCATGAAAATGCGAACCGTAGACAAAGAGCTTCTTCGGCACACAGCCTACATTGACGCAGGTGCCACCCAAAAACATAGACTCAGCAACGGCCACTTTAGCCCCATAAGAAGCGGAGATACGACTTGCTCGAACGCCCCCAGAACCCGCACCAAGAACAAAGAGGTCGTAATCAAAATTCATATTAATTCCTGCAAATAAAAACGCTTATGGGACAGTTCGAAACCGGCATCAGCCTAAGCAAGATGCGCTTGGGTTGCAATAAAACGGCGATAAAGACTTGGGCGTAAGTGGGCGGTGATGACGGGCGAACCCCACAATAGACAAAATCTTTTCAAGAGCACTTGAACCTAATGCTCAAGGCAAGTAGATTAAGGTACTGTATATTTATCCAGTTACCGTAATTTACAAGCATGCCAATTCATAAAAAAAATCAAACAGCAGGCAAAACAGTAGTCAATCCTATGGTGCAGCCAGCGCTTATGCAGCAGTCCTTTATACAGGCAACGCTGCCCTTTGCTGCGCCTGAAATAACACCAAAAATGACGCCTAGCTTTTCATCTAGTGCATCATCTAGCTCTTTACCTAGTTCCCCACCTAGTTCCCCACCTAGCTCCCCACCTAAAAAGAGCCCAAGCCAAGACCTCTTATACAATCAGGCGCATAAGCGGACGCCAGAACCCCAAAAAGAGATTATAGAAGAACTCATAGAAGAACCTATAAAGGAACCCATAAAGGAGTCTATAAAGGAATCCAAAAAAGAACTCACAACCAATGGCCTAAAAGTTTCAAAAATAGAAGAAACTTTAAAAACAAAGGAGGCTTCAAAAACAAAAGAAAGTTCGGAAACAGCTGAAGATTCGGAAACAAAAGCCCCCACACAAGCCTCTAAACAAGCCTATGCAGACCTGCTCAAGCACCCACAACTGTGGCGCGGCAAAGATCTGACCAAAGCCTCGGCCACCCACACCGTTGCCAGCGGCTATAGCGCATTAGATGACTGCCTTGCAGGGGGCGGCTGGCCCAATGCAGGCTTAGTGGACTTCATTTTGCCTCACGCAGGCATTGGCGAACTGCGCCTACTGTTACCTGCGTTAACTACGCTTGCAGAGAATCGCTGGCTGGCTTGGATCAACCCGCCCTTCACGCCCTATGCACCAGCCTTAGAAGCTGCGGGCATAGACAGCAGTAAGATCTTACTCATCTACACAAAATCTCATGAAGAAATGCTGTGGGCTATGGAGCGCACCTGTAAATCAGGCAGCTGTGGCGCGGTTTTAGTCTGGCCAGATGAGCGCAAACTGTCATTAAAAGAAACTCGCCGAGTGCAATTGGCAGCCAAACAAGGCACAACGTTAAGTGTGCTATTTCGCCCAATAGAAGCCAGTAGCAAAGCAAGCTTAGCCGAGCTGCGGCTGGCGTTAAGCCCAGGCAAAGATCCCCTACATTTATCTGTAGATATTATAAAGCGCCGAGGCGGCTGGCCGGTCAAAGGTTTAACCCTGCCCATAGCTGCTGTCACCCAAAGCCAATACACCTCTGCCCATGCGGTGAGGCAAAAACTGTCGTTATGGCGAGACCAGTGGCAAGGATTACAGTTTCAGCAGGAAGCGCTGCAAGAGGCGCTACAAAAGCAACGTGACGACAACTTCACCCAAGTTAGCTCTGCAGGCTCTTCTGAAGACTCTTTTGACGACTCTTTTGACGACTATGTAGAAAGTTATGTGGAAGGCTTCAGCGAAGGTAATAGCAAAAATACCTCCGCGCCTTCTCTTCATTAAAGCTTCATTAAAGCTGCATTAAAGTAAGCACTGCCCTATGTCCGCCAAACCCAGATCTCAGCCCCCTGCACCACTCCTGTGGCTTGCCCTTTATTTTCCTCAGCTGCCCTTAGATGTGTTTGCTCCTGAGATCTCCGCTGCACGAACAGCTGCACAATCAACAGCACAATCAACAGCGCAAACAGCCCCAAGCCAAGAAGCAACAGAGCCAACAAACCCAGAACCGGCAACGGTCATATTAGAAGAAAACCGTGTCAGCTTGGCCAATGCCGCGGCTGAAGCTGAAGGTATTGTACTGGGCTGCTCATTAGCCACCGCCCACAGCATTAGCCCGGAAATTACCTACTTTGCTCGAGACAAAGTTCGAGAGTTCAACCGTTTAAATGCACTTGGGCAATGCTTATACCGCTTCAGCAGCATGGTCAGCCTTGAAGCCCCAGACTGCATTTTGATAGAAATTCAAGGCAGCTTAAGACTTTGGCAAGGTAAAGAGCGCCTGGTTATGGAAGCCATCCAACTTTGCGAAGAAATGGGCCATCAATGTGTTGCGCGTTTAGCACACACCCCACAAGCCGCCGTTGCCTTAGCCCGTGCAAACGCCACACAACTACATAGCGTACCGCTGCACAGCATTGGTTTAAGCCACCATAACGTTAAAGAACGCGTCATTGAGCACCTAGCCAACATGGGCATTTATACCCTTGGGCAATTGATCGCATTGCCAAAAGCCAGCCTAGGTAAGCGTTTTGGGCAAAGTCTGGTGCGTTATTTACGGCGTCTTGAGGGTGACTTAGTTGAGCCGCGAAACGGCATTCAACCCAGCAACAACTTTGCCCAGCAACTGCACCTGCTCAAACCCATAATGAATAAAACCGTGTTGCTGCAAGGGCCTATGCCCTACTTGGCTCAGCAACTACAACATTGGCTGATTGCCCGGCAGTTAGCCTGTGTCAGCTTGGAATGGCAGTTTGCGCCATTTCGCGGCAACGGCATCAGCGTTGAAGTGGGCTTTGCCGGTGGCAAGCAGCGCCAAGGCGACTTTATGCGCCTGAGTCATCTGCAGTTAGAAAACATCAAATTGCCGGGCGAAGTACTCTCCATTGGCCTCAAAGCCAAGGTTATCGCCCCACTTCAAGCCATAAATAGCGATCTATTTGGCAGTACAGAAAGCGCCACGGGGCTAGTTACAGAATTAGTAGATGAACTCACCGCACGCCTAGGACCAAATACCTGCCGCAGCATACAACCCGTGCAAAAATACACGCCGGAAAAAGCCTGGCAACAAGACAGTAGCCAACCTCAGCTACGCCCTCAATCACAGCCACAACTACAGCCACAACTACAGCCACAACTACAAAAAGCCCAAAGCAGGCAAAGAAAAAGTGGTGCCAAAAGGAGTGTTAAAAGCAGTGCTCACAAAACAGAACAACATTTAATTGCCAACCCAGAGCTTATGGGTAAACGCCCGTTATGGCTGTTTTCGCCACCTCGGCAGATCGCTTTTGCAGAATTAGAATTACTCCAAGGGCCTGAGCGGATTCAAAGTAATTTTCACCTGGAGCCTAAGCAGAGCACAATTTTTCGCGACTACTACATTGCAAAGCACAAACACGGCTCGCTTTGCTGGGCCTTCACCGAATCGCCGAGCAAACAGACTGGCACAAGTAGTCACGGCAAAACCGCTGCAAACCCATGGTACCTACACGGTTATTTCGCATGAAAGACTTAAATACCGCATTAGGTTTAACCTTAAATTCAAATACAGATTCGAATACAACGAATAGCCCGCAACCACCGCCAGCATTTGCAGAGCTACATTGCATCAGCAACTACAGTTTCTTGCGTGGTGCATCACACCCAGAGGAAATGGTTCAGCGCGCCTATGAGCTGGGCTATAAAGCCATAGCCATCACCGATGAATGCTCATACTCAGGCTTAGTCAAAGCCCATAAAACCGCACAAGAATGCGGCATGAAACTGATCATAGGTTCGGAGTTCATCATTACCCCTGACTTTGCAGAGGAGGAAGGCGCACATTCAAGCAACCCGAACATTGCCAGCGGACGCGACAAACTGATCTTGCTGGCTCCAGACCGAGCCGCTTATGGTCAGCTTTCAACCCTCATCAGCAAATTACGCCGCCGCTCAGAAAAAGGCACCTACCAAGTGTACTTAGAGGATTTCCGCTGGGGCTTAAAAAACTGCTTGGCATTATGGGTGCCAGGGGGACAAAGCATTGAAGCTCAAGGACAAACTGGCGCAGCGTTAAAAGCATTGTTTAGCCGGCTATGGATTGCGCTAGAGCTATTCAGAGACGGCCAAGATTTAGATAAAACTGCCCATGCGCTCACCCTGTCTTCGCGCTTGGGTTTACCCATAGTGGCAAGCAATGATGTGCACACCCATTGCCCTGAGCGCCAGCCACTACAAGATGTGCTCACCGCCATAAAACTGAACACCAATGTGCATGAGCTGGGTTACCAAGGTTTTGCCAACGCCGAGCGCACCCTGCGCCCACTACAAGAACTAGCAACCCTATACCCACCGGAAATGCTGGCTGAAAGCATAAAAATTGCCGACCTTTGCCAATTCAACATGCTGGAACTGCGCTATGAGTACCCACAAGATTTAGTGCCCCCACACCTCACCCCCAAGGCCTACTTGCGCCAACTGACCTTTGCAGGGGCACAAGAGCGCTGGCCCCAAGGCATACCCGACGACACGCTGGCACTGATAGAAAAAGAATTATTGTTAGTGGCGCAACTGAATTACGAACACTACTTTTTAACCGTACAAGACATTGTGCAATTTGCCCGCAGCCAAAATATTCTTTGCCAAGGTCGCGGCTCGGCAGCCAACTCGGCGGTTTGTTACTGCCTATTTATTACCGAAGTAGACCCCGCCCGCATGCACCTGTTGTTTGAACGATTTATTTCCATGGAGCGTAAAGAGCCACCGGATATTGATGTGGACTTTGAACACGAGCGACGCGAAGAAGTCATTCAATATATCTATAAGCGTTATGGCCGCGAGCGTGCAGCGCTGGCCGCCACGCTGATTACTTATCGCCCACGCAGCGCCATCCGCGACGTGGGTAAAGCCCTTGGGCTGGACATTGGCGTACTAGAACTATTGTCTAAGTCTATTGCCTGGTGGGACAACAAAGATGTGTTAGACGAGCGCTTCCGCTCAATAGGCCTAGACCCAGAAAGCCCACAAGCCACACAGTTCTTTCGCTTCTTTAACGAAATTTTAGGTTTCCCCAGACACCTGTCTCAACATGTGGGCGGCTTCATTATCTCCAGCGGCCCCCTCACCCAACTGGTGCCCATAGAAAATGCCAGCATGCCCGAGCGCACGGTCATTCAATGGGACAAAGAAGACATAGAAATTTTAGGCCTGCTAAAAATTGATGTACTGGCACTGGGTATGTTAACCGCCATACGCAAAGCCTTAGACCTGTGTTACAGCAGCGGCCAAGTATCGAGTCCGCTCACCATTCAGCAAATACCCGCCGAAGACAAAGCCACCTATCAAATGCTGCAAACCGGCGACAGTGTGGGTGTTTTCCAGGTTGAATCCCGTGCACAAATGGCCATGTTGCCAAGACTAAAACCACAAAACTTTTACGACTTAGTGATAGAAGTGGCCATTGTGCGGCCAGGGCCCATTCAAGGCGACATGGTGCACCCCTATTTACGCCGTCGCCAAGGGTTAGAACCTGTCACCTACGCCAGCCCCGGCGTGCGTAAAGTGTTAGAGCGCACATTAGGCATTCCTATATTTCAGGAGCAGGTTATTGAACTGGCCATGGTGGCAGCCGGATTCAGCGCCGGAGAAGCCGATCAACTACGCAGAGCCATGGCGGCATGGAAAAAGCGCGGCGGCCTAGAACACTTTGGCGAGAAGCTGATTAACGGCATGCGTGACAACGGCCACAGTGAAGAATTCGCCGAGCGCATATTTAATCAAATGAAGGGGTTTGGTGAATACGGCTTCCCAGAATCTCACGCGGCCAGTTTCGCGCTACTGGTATATATCTCGGCATGGTTAAAGTGCCACCAACCCGCTGCATTTTACGCAGGCTTACTCAACAGCTTGCCCATGGGTTTTTACTCCCCATCACAACTGATACAAGACGCCAAGCGTCACCATGTAATAGTACGCCCAATAGATGTTGCCATTAGCCAATGGGATCACACATTAGAACCCCCAGAGCAGCCGCTTAAACAACCCGTGCTACGTTTAGGGTTACGTTTAGTGAAAGGCCTAAACCGCGCAGCTGGTGAGCGCATTTGCGCCGCACAAAACAGCGCCCATATTTCCAACGCTAAAGATCTAGCGCGGCGCGCAGGCTTAGATGATCAACAGTTGAGTTTTCTTGCACGCTCCGGGGCATTAGCCGGATTAGTCGGTCACCGGCATCAAGCCCACTGGGATGTTACCGGCATAGAAGCACCATTAGCTTTGGAACGCCCACAAAAACAATATGCCATGGGTAATGAAAACGTCTATTTGAATACGCCCACGGTGAGCGAAGACATGCTCAACGACTATCGCTACACAGGGTTAACCCTAGGCCCCCACCCCATGGCACTGCTGCGTAACCACCCCACATTAAAAGGCTTCCGCCACGCACAAGATTTAGAAGAATGCAGATCAGGGCAACTGATTCGTATTGCTGGACTCGTCACAGGCAGACAGCGCCCAGGCACCGCCAGCGGTGTGGTGTTTTTAACCTTGGAAGATGAAACTGGCAATACCAACATTATTATTTGGGCCACCGTTATGGCCCGCTTTCGCGCCGCGTTACTGCAAGGCCAATTGCTCAAGTTTAAAGGCGTTGTAGAGCGCGAAGGCCGAGTGATTCATGTGGTGGCAGGACACGTAGAAGACGCCAGTGAACTCTTGGAAGATGTACAAGCCCACGAGACACCGTTTAAATCTAGAGACTTCCATTAGCGCCATGAGAACGCGCCAACTGGGGGCGCTGACAGCAAGTACTTTTACAAAAGTACTGGGGATATTTAAGCGTTCATTTGCTATCTTTTGCGCTAGCACGGCCGAGACAATTCGCAGACAAAACTCTGCCGCTCTCGGGCACATTTAACCTCTTGCCAAAACGGCGGAAGATATCGGTTCAACAATATGCAACTCACGCCATTTCACCTCGCTATTCCGGTAACAGACCTAGACGCCGCAGAAGATTTTTATGCCAATGTATTGGGCTGCGGCATAGGTAGACGCAGCAGTGAGTGGATAGACTTCAACCTATTTGGACATCAATTGGTGTGCCATGAGGTAGCCACCAGCACTGCTAACAAGGTTGACCCCAGCAATGCAGTAGATGGCCACGACGTACCCATCCCCCACTTTGGCGTGGTGTTAGAAATGGACACTTGGAAAACGTTACGCGACCGGCTGATTACCAATGAAATACAATTCATTATAGAACCACACATCAGATTCGCCGACCAAGTAGGCGAACAAGCCACTATGTTCTTCCACGACCCCAGCGGCAACGCGGTGGAGTTCAAAGCCTTTGCAGACATCGAAACAGAACTGTTTAAAGCCTAATTAAACAACAGTAACTTGGCCCAACCGGCAAAAAGCCAGGTAATGTTATTAACTAACGTGTACTAATTTATGTGTCGGCGCAAAAACTCAGCCAGCTCTCTGTAAGTGGCCTCGTGCTCTGGAGAATCAATAACAAACGCATACTCCGCGTGAGACAACCCCTCATACACATTAAGATCAGCCTCCACCCCTGCATTGCGCAGCTTGCGGTGCACTCGAGCCGTATCGCTCAAAAACATATCTCGAGTACCGGTGACCAAATAAGTCGCGGGGAAGCCAACAAGGTCACCATAAACTGGCGACAGTAAGGGGTCCTTCAGATCCACACCGTCTGCATAGAGTAATGCAGCGGCTTCCAACAAGGCATCATAAGTCACCAAAACTCGATCAATACCTTCCATAGTAAAAAGCGTATCACCGGTTTTAGTTAGGTCTGCCCAGGGCGTACCCAAGTACAGTGCGCCGGGAGGGGGCAAACCCAAAGTTTTGAAATGATGCACGGCAGCCATACTTAAACCGCCACCCGCAGAAGTACCTCCCATACCCATATTGGCAGCATCATGAGTTTTCAATAACTCGCGATAAACCATTTCCACATCAGTCATAGCAGCAGGGTGAGGATGGTCAGGGGGCATACGGTAATCAATAGAAATGGTCGCAATACCAGAACGCGCAGAAATTAAGGCACCCTCCGGAACGCTGGCGTCGCCGCCGCCAAAGACATAAGCCCCACCATGAATATAAATAAACAGACCCTTGCCCAGAACTACATCATTTGGCACCACTCGATGCACGGCAACGCCAGCAATAACGTCCCGAGTAATAGCCACATTAAGCTCTGCAGCCAACTCATCAAGGGATACTTCTTGGCTTTCAGCGCGCAGCGCAATAGCGCTATGCCATTGATCCGCACTCTGGGGCACCAACCATTTGCGCAAAGCAACATCAGGTTTGCCCGCGTCAACAATAGCTTGTTGTAGCGCTTCACTCGCGCCTGCTGGCGCAGCCAAATCTGTAGGCTTATAAAGTTGGCCAGCCAGAAGCAAGCCAACAACTAGTCCTGCAACCAATAATGAAAAGCCAACCGCAACTGTGCGAATTTTCATCACCTAATCCCCCTAAATCATTTGCATAAAGCACAAGCCACCCCAATCCAATTATTGTCCTCACGGCCGCAGCCTGCCTAAGAGCGAAATATCGAACTGGCACGTCATAAAAAACCAAGGCAAGCTAGACCGTAGACCTAAAACGCTCAGTATCGTGTGAAACTGCTAACCAGCTCTTTGGATCAAAGTAACAATTTCTTCACGCAACAACTGCTCAGACAAAATACTGTAGTCCATACAAACCAGCTGTATGTCCAAATCCTTTCTCTGCGCTACAAAAGAAGTCATTTGTATCACTCCGGGCCCACCATCTAAAATAGAAGTATCTTCTCTAATCGAACCTAACAAAATGCCCGTACTACTAAAAGATGGGTACGAATCGTCAACTATGGTGATCTCATAATAAAGCCTAGATAAGCGTAAGAACGTCGCCCCTGCGCGCTCGCCGCGAGTGACTCTAGACTCGATAGTCTCGCTGTCATCTCCAACTAAAAACATATCAATCCGTTCAACCGCATCAATAATTAGTTCTGGCGGGAAGCAAGCGGCTGACACACAAAGAGGCAGTAACCCGAAAAAAATGAGTGTCAACTGTTTAAAAATTATGCTCATCGAATTATCCGTCTGTCGCAGAAGTCCTAGTGTGGACTAATCAGCTACAAACCATCAACACGCACAGACTGCGACTCTTACCACCGCACTTTGCTAGAAAACGCATAGGTAAACGACCCCAAAAAGGAATTGATATCAGGTAGGCTTAACAGAAAACCAGCAAGAGTACGCGGCAAGCGGTCAATAACGACTAGTCTTGCCGTCCTATCCAAACCTGTTTAGATACTGCGCAGCACTCGCCCTGCTGGTTAAACATAGCAGTACCCGCAAAGTGTTTTTTACCCTCAATGCCAATACACCAACCAATAACAACAATCTGATCAGAAGCGGCAACCGGCTTCAGAATCTTGGCGGTCATACGTCCCAACAAGCCGGTACGAATGCCATCATTCATAAAGGCAAACTGCCCGGGGCAGTCCAAGGCCGCCCAAACAACCGCAGACGGCAAAAAACCCTCGTCATCGGCAAACGCAGCATCCGGCTGCCATGCAGCGGCGACCCCATCAAACCCTTCAACAGGTGCAGCAAACACACGCAAACCCTCAGAGGCATCGACATCCGCGCCACAACAAAAACAAATAGGATGAAAACCTAATCCGCCAGGAACAAGAGAGTTAAGTCCCGGCATTAAAGCAGGCGACTCACCAACAGCGGCAGCGGCGTCAGCAAAAGACGGCGGCGTAGGCACATCTAAATCAAGTTCAATACGCTCGGCCTGAGCAATCAAAACCTCGCCCTGCTTCACATCTAGGTGATCAGCATCTACACCAACCACCTGCATCTCTACATCAAGAGGCGTAGGCGCACGAAGCGTGACCTGCACCGCATCACCGGCCCCATCAGTTGGCGCGCCACTTAGCGCAAAAAGGTGCCCCGCAAAAGCGCCACTGATATACCCGCCATTACCTGAATCGGGTGGACCACGGAACTTCGCTTCAATGACAATAGATGACTGCATAAACTACTCATTCTAGAAAAGCCGCGAAGTTTATTGAAAAACAGGCGGAACTGATAGCGGCACAAAAATGCCAGCAGCTGTCACGTCTAAATTGGGCGGCGTTGTACGAGCGCTGCGCTAAAAACATAAGTTAGGCAAGAGGAAAACACCAGGTTAGGTAATCTGGATAAGCCTATAATAAGAATTTATGCGAACAGACTCTTAATATAGACTAACGTTGGCGAGCCAACCCAAAATTATAGACATTTGAAATTCAAATCAAACAAACCGTTAGTTTATTCATAACCAAACACTGCAATTTCCACAACCGCTTTTAATTTATATATGGCGCTTACAGATTTGATGGCGTCAAGAAACCATGGCTTACTGTCGGGATGCACCAATATTTTGTGAATCAACGTATCCATCGATACATTTAACTCGTAACCAACAGGAGTTTTTTTGCTCGGATATTCTTTAGAATAAGTGTCTAAGCTAATCCTCACTTCTTTCTCAAAAGAAAAGTGCCTACGCTTTCTAAAAAAGCAGTCTTCGTATCTGAGAACTCCATCAATTGCATCGGCGTTTTCATACAAAACTTCTTTAAGCCAAAGTGAGTTTCCGCGCAATAAAGCGGGATTTACGCTTTTTTTTAGACTGTCTGCTGTTGTTTGAATAGCAACGGAATTTTGGTCTTTTCCATACATAGACCACATCACCATGCTTTCTTCAGTATTTTTGTGCCAACAGCTAATAAACGTATTTTTGACTAAGTAGTCTTGGAAGTCGATGGCATCCCTAACAGGCGACTCGTCATTACTAGGCATATTTTCATAAGCCTTTTCTATATAACCACGCATTTCTTCTGGAAAGCGCCCTTCATGTTTATCTGCAAAAGTATCTGCTCTCGCCAACCATATAATTTCTTTCTGGAGCATCGAGATGAATTTTCCAACATCCATATACCGCCAAAGAACAACGTCATTTTCTAAACCATTTGCTTTCAAGTGTATTGTCACAATTCTACAACCTATTTAACTGTTGATATCACGAACTTGAATGGCTGATCCCATCTTGAGCCATGCGCTGTCAATAGACATTAAGACGAGAGGGGCAAACACTCCCCTAAACGAGTTGTTAACTACATCGCGCCTGGGAAAATTAACGCCACTAGCCTTTAATCATATTGTGGCCTAACCAGCCTGCTATGGCAGAGAGATGCTGCCGCTCCATACCAAAACATTACAATTTAGAGGTATCCTGAACGTCCAAGAAAAACGCCACGTACATCCGAGACTCTAGATTTGCCCAACACACCCTCTCCCCCTATGACAACCCCACCGTCAATGTCACAATGCCCGCCATTACTTGCTTGAGATTTTGTTTTGAATAACCCGAACGAACCTGAAATTTCTGAACGCCAACGCAGCTACACTTTGTTCGTGCTGGTGTTGGTTTTTACCTCTAGCCATGTGGATCGCCAAATTATGGGGATTTTGGGCCAGCCGATTAAAGAGTCGTTGCTGATCTCTGATACGCAGTTAGGCCTGTTGACCGGCATTATGTTCGCGTTCTTTTACGCCACCCTAGGCATGCCTATGGCCATGTGGGCTGACCGTCGCAATCGCCGCAACCTCATCACGTTTTCTGTCTTCACCTGGAGCTTTATGACCGCCCTTTGTGGTGCGGCGCAAAACTTTATGCAGTTGCTGCTGCTACGCATCGGTGTCGGCGTTGGCGAGGCCGGTTCTAACCCGCCGTCGCATTCAATGATTGCAGACCTATACCCACCTGAGCGTCGTGCCACGGCTATGGCTATTTTTGGTACCGGTATTAATTGGGGTATTTTGATTGGTTTCTTAGTGGGTGGGTGGATTAATGAATGGTATGGATGGCGCACCGCTTTTGTTGTTGTGGGCTTGCCGGGCATTTTATTGGCCGCCCTGGTGCGTTACACCGTCAAAGAGCCGCCCCGAGGTTATTCGGAGCAGATCAAAGAAATACAGGCCCCACCGCCGTTTTTGGAAGTCGTTAAGTTTCTCTGGGGCCACCACATACTGCGCAACATTATTATCGGCGGCACGTTAGTGGCGTTTACTGGCTACGCATCCGTGATTTGGGTACCAATTTATTTGGTACGTATACACGAGATGGGCACAGGTGCCGTGGGCAGCTATTTGGCTTTACTCATTGGTGTTGGCGGCGCATTGGGCATCTATATGGGCGGTCGTATCGCAGACCACCTTGCGGGCATCTGGGGGCCTCAATGGCTACCTTGGGTAATTGGCATTGCCAGCATTTTCACCATCCCAATGCTGTACTTCGCTTTTGTAGCGGAAACCGCTTCCGGCGCTCTGTGGGCCTATGTCATACCTGCCGCACTGGGCACGGTGTACATCGCACCGGGCTTCGCGCTTATTCAGAATGAAACACCACTGCATATGCGCTCGGTCGCCGCGGCCATCAACTTGTTTGTGGTTAACATTGTTGGCTTGGGACTGGGGCCATTTGCGGTCGGGTTTTTGAGTGACCTGTTTGTGCCTGCTTATGGCGACGACAGCTTGCGCTACGCGCTTATGTGCACCTTGGTGATAATCGTTTGGAGTATCTTTCACTACTTCCGTGCAGGTGTACTGCTACGCCGCAGAGCTAGCGAGTCGGCGGCTACAGCTTAAACTGCGCGCCGACCGTATATTGATATCGGCATCAGACCCCCTGGTGCCGATCAATCATTTTATTCGCTAATCATTGCTTAAAGATCCCCAGAACCGTATCACTCGCGCCCCGAATGCCCCTACCTCTATTGCTGCCTTTGGCATAACTTTTCATGCCACATAAATATAATTTCCACGACATAAAACCTTGAGAACCCAGCGACAGCAGTATAGTTTCTAGGAGCGACTTCGCGAAAAATAATAATAATCAAAAATAATAAGAAGGATAATAATAATGAAAAAAATCATACTTATACTTTGCGCGCTGACAATCTCAGCCCAAAGCGTGGCAGATCATCACGCTCCAACTAATAGCGCTGTTTCCGTAATCTACGAATGCACACTAAATGAAGGTGTCAGTCCTGCTGACGTAGTGGCTTTTGGTAAAAGCACAGTCAATAAATTTGCCACTAATAACGACCTGAAAATGAACAGCTACCTATGGGAAGCCATCGCAATCAACCCTCCATACGATGAAGCTGATGTGCGTTGGGTAAACTACTTCCCAACCTGGGTAGATTACTACGCGAGCAATGAAGTTTTCGGCACTAAGGGTCAGAAAGTGGTTGGGAAATTTTACGACATGGTTACTTGTGACAAGCCAGTGATTCTCGGCGTGCGTAATGTTGGTGGTCCAATACCTACCATCCAGGAAAAGCCGCTTATTACTAGCGTTTGTCAGTTGAACGATGGTAAGACCATGCAAGACGCTATGGAGTTTGTGCCTAAGATGACGAAGCTAATGAATAAGACAACTGGTGCCAATGTTGCCAGCAGTATTTTCGTACCGGCTTTCGGCATCAGCGGCTTTGACTATGTCGGCATGTTTACCGGAGCGACCAGTGACATGGCTACGTTAATGGACAGCGTTCGAAGCGGCGCCATGCCAACGGCAATGGCTAAAGCTGGCATGCAGCCTGCTGCAACCTGCGTTAACGACCTGCATCAATCTCACCTGATGATTCAGCAGCAACAGTAACTTTCTATCCGATAGAAAGCTTTCTATGAAGAAATAAAAAACCGGCCGCCTAGGTCGGTTTTTTTCTGCAGTTAAATTCAAAGAACGTCAAATACCGGCCCTTGTCATTTTTGCCAAAGCCCTGCGCTCACAAGGTAATCACTTATCAATATGGGTTATCCACGTTTTGGGCATGTACATTGCCGCATCCATTATATCCAGCACCGTGGTCATAACAGGCACCAGCTGATCTTCCGCCACTTTATCTAACGTGTCTTCCGCGAAGAACAAATATTCAGGCATAGACATAATTGAAAAGCACGGTATGCCGCCAAGGAAATAACTTTGTGTTTCACCATAAAGCGGAATGGCACCGGGTTTAGTAATTGCCGTTGAATGCAGATCATTATTTTCAACAGCACTGACCGCTGCGTTAAACAGCATTTTGTTCCGCGGCGCCCAAATAAATCTTGGTTCCACCTCGCCGGTGTCCACCATCTTTCCGTCTACACCAATAAAACGTTTACCAATGTGCTCCACACCAAAACATAGTACCAGCCGCTGCATAATGTCTGGGTTCATGTCCGCAAACTGATTTGCGCCAAATGGATAGTTCCAGTTGTAGTGGCAGCCGTTGAAGACAAAATACAAATCTTTTTGGATGTAGTTGGAGGGAAACTGGCTATAAAAAGCGGCTAGTCCCATGACCACGGCTACTCCTGAAGCGTCTTGAACAGCGCCCGACCAGCCTGCATCGTGGTGGGTATTTACCAGCATAGCTTCGCTTTTTTGTCCGGGTACGTGAACGATGATATTGCCGCTGGTAGACTCTTGCGCTTCGCCCACAAGCGTAATCTTGCCAAGCAACCCTGCTGGTTGCTCACGCAATTGTTCTAGCAACGCTTTACCAGACGAGTCTTTTAGAAATAGCCCAGGGATTTTTGTTTGTACCATGCCGGTTGGGTCTGCGAAGAAGCTGTCTACATTGGAGGGTCGGTTGGCAAAAATGCCCACAAACCCCACCGCGCCCTGTCGCGCTGCTTCGTAGTATGGGGACGGAAAATTAGACGGTGCCGGACCACCTGTGCCGCCTACAGTAGATTCTGGCAGTATCCCTTGAGGATCGTAGGTGTACTCAGACACATAGCTGAAGGCCCCGCCTTTCATTGCAGGACCGCTTTTTAAATCGAAGAGGACAATTTTGCCGGTGAAATCTTGGTCTGGATCTACCTTGTCACCAATATAAACAAGCTCGCCCTCTACACCATTTGCATCAGTGAACTCGGAACCGTTCATAAAGAAGCATTCAATCTCTACGCCGCCAACGCTGAGTTGCCATTGATGGTAATGCCGCACAGTCACCGGATAGGTTTGCTCAGTGATATTTTCAATACCTAAACCTTGCAAGGTTTTTATAATCCACTGTCTGCCAGCTGCATCCCCTGCTGTGCCAAAACGACGAAACTCAGGAAACGTTTCGGTCAGCGCCACAAGTTCCTTTACCCAATTAAAGAGCACGGATTGATTAGGTGCTGCCGGACGCGCACGCTTGAATGATGCCTTATTAGCCATGATTAACCCCTGTATCCCTTTAATTGCGCCACCTACGTTAACAGGATTCGTAATATTTGATAGATATGCTAGATTCGCCCAATGGCCAACCCAACTTTAGAAGAACTTACACAAGACCCTAACTATTGGATGCAAGAGTTTCCGCCGACCAAAAAGCAAATCGTGCGCTTCAATGACGGCTCTTACTACGACTGGCCAAAGCTGCGTTGGAGCTTTTCAAATATTCAACAATTGGTGCCCACTAAATCTTTTTGGTGTGGTCCCAAAGCTGCGCGTGAACTAAGACAAGGCCCCACTCTTAATCTAGACAACACAACCGTGACCACCACTTTCGGTGAAAACTTTACCTGGCAAGATACGCTAACCAGCACCTGCACAGATGCCATCGCCGTATTACACGCAGGGGAATTAGTTTACGAGGCCTATTTTGGCGCAAGCTCGCCCAGCAAACCTCACATACTTCAATCTGCTAACAAATCCTTTGTAGGCACCATTGCCGAGTGTCTAATTGCTGAAGGCAAACTTGATGAGTACGCTCCTGTCACTGATCTAATACCAGAACTGGCGCAGTCGGCTTGGGCAGACGCCACAGTACGCCAAGTCATGGACATGCAAATTAACATGGCATTTCATGAAGATTATACGGACCCAAAGTCAGGGATTTGGCGTTTCCTTAGAGCCATGGGTATGGCGCCCCATAAAATTGGCACAACACCAGAGTCCATTGCTGATGCGTTACCCAACATAAAATCTGGCGGTGCCCATGACGAGGTTTTCGCTTATAGAGAACCGAATATTTTTGTCCTCGGTTGGTTGGTCAGGCGTGCAAGCAACAAAGATTTAGCCACGCTGGTGTCTGAAAAAATTTGGCAACACATAGGCGCGGAGCGCGACGGTTACTACATGCTTGACGACGCGGGCAGCGAAACAACGTGCAGTACCACGCTACGCGACTTAGTCAGATTTGGTGAACTCATGCGCCTGCAAGGTAAAGTGGGTGACAAACAGGTGCTACCTCAACGCGCAATTGACAGCATTTTTGCAGGCGGGGATTTAACCAAGTTTGCTCGCGGTCAACCATCTAACCCCAAAGTACCCACCCTGTCTCTTATACACATCTCCGAGCCCACGAGACTCCTGAG